>Ga0256407_10006817_pt1 | contig 17485 bp, 12 predicted proteins | sample RumenRJG_04DNA_FD_193489 | JGI IMG/M metagenome (GOLD analysis project Ga0256407, IMG submission 193489) | Bovine rumen microbial communities from Lethbridge, Alberta, Canada - RJG_04 | ecosystem: Host-associated > Mammals > Digestive system > Stomach > Rumen | place: Canada: Alberta...
AAAAAATTAAAAAAAACAAAACCAAAAAAAAAAAAAGTAGAAATTGAAAATCCATTAAATCAAAAACCAAATCATTGGATTCCAAATTATTTTCATGCAAGATATTTTGAAAAATACAAAAAATTACATGAAGAACATGAAATGAACAATTGGGAAATAGTAAAATAAATTTTTATAAAACATAAAAAAAAAATTTTTTAAAATAAAAAATAATATAGTTAAGAATAAATCATATGGTACCAAGAGGATATGTTAAAAGTAGAGAATTACCTCAAAAAAAAGATATGTTTCCTCAAAGAAAACCAGGTGATTATTTTGATGATCATTTAAAAGATAATCAATTTATTTCTGCTTTAGGAAATTATGGTAAAACATTAATGAATACTTTTAAAAAACAAAATGAAAAAATGGAAAAAAATTTGAGAAAGAAAGAAGAATTAATTTGGGAATATAGACATTCTAAACCACCTCTTGATATAAATCCTTGGAAATCTAATTTACATGTTAAAGAAGAATTTTCTAGAAATCCTGCTGATAAAGTTCATTCTTTTAAAGTTGAAAGGAAAAAGAAATTTTTAATTACTGATCCTTTTAGAATTCCTAAGAAAGAAGGGGATTATTTTTATGAAAGACCTAGTAATGCTATTAATCATTTTTATTTATTATGAAATTTTATTTTTTTTTTTTGGTTTTTGTTATTGTTTTAATATTTGATTTTATATTTTTTTTCATTCTTTATTTTTTAAATTTAATTTTATTATTAAATAAAAATATCTTTTATTTTTTATTTTTTTATTTACCATTTTGAGAATATAATTTTTTAAAATTATTATATTGCATATTTCGAATTTTTTCTTCTTCTCTCATATTATAATCATCAATAAATTTTTGTTTAGAAAAAAGAGTATTCATATTTCTTTCATAAAAATTACTTTTAACTTTATCAGAATATAAATTATTTTTATTTAAATAAGGTTGAAAAGTACAACCTTCATCATTTTGAATTTTTTCTTTAATTTTTTGAATAATAACAGGCTTATTTTTATATTGATTGTACAATTCTTCAATTTTTTCATAATCAACTAAAGTAACATCTTTATTTATTGAATTACATTGTTCATTAATTTTATTATTAATATCATTTATATATTTTAAATTTTTAATTCTTCTTTTTTGATCATCTTCATATAATCTTTTAAATACAGGAGAAGATAAATTAAAATTATTTAAATAATAATTTTCAATATTTTTTCCTGAGTTTACTTTTGGACTAAATGAATATTGTTTATTAAAATCTTTATCTAATTTTCCTATTAATTCTTCTTTATGTTTATCTTTTTTATCAAAAAATATTTTTTGTCTTTCTTCAAATTTTTTATTTATTTGATTTTTAAATTTTCCTCGAGTTGATTTTATTATAGGTCTAAATGATAATTTTTCATTTTCTATTTTTTCCATTTCATTGATTTTCATTTGTTTTTTATTTTCATATTTATTATTATAATTATATAATCTTTGATATACTGGGATTTTTTTTCTTAAATTTGGTTGAGAATTTACTCTTTTATTTATTGATGGTTCAAAAGTACATTTTTCATATTCTTCTCTTTCTTTTTTATCCCATGAAGTTTCTAATAAAATGGATTTTGTTTGATTTAAATTACTTGAACTATTATAATTTTCATCTATTGTAAATTTTGAATTTTCTTTTAGTGAATTTTGTTGTCTTCTTTTTGAAGTATTTGGTCTTCTAAAATATTTATTATTATCATTGTAATTATTATTATAATTTTCTATTTTTAATTTTGGATTTCGTAAACCTAAATTCCATTTATTTAATTGTTCTAATGTTTTTAATTTTATATTATGTAAAATTTTATCTATTATATTTTTTAATTTATTTAAAGCTTTTTCTTTATTATTTTGAAAATATTTTAATATGAGATTTAAACTAGAAAATTTTTGCTGTTCTTCATTCATATTATTGAAAAAATAAATTAAAGTTGCACACATAGTATTAATAAAATTATTATTCATTGTATGTTTATAAAGATTTAAATAAGTATTATACAAATATCCAAATGTATTATTATCAATCAATCCAATATCATATAAATAATTTAAAAAATAATTTAAATCATTTTCAGACATTTTAAAATTTAATAATAAGAAATATAAAATATAAAAACTATTCAAAAAAAAAATTCCAAAAATTAATTAAAAATAATTATTTATTTATTAGGAATTAAATCAAGACATTCCCATAAAATAACAGAATTTCCTCTAATCATAATAGTACCTAAATCTTCATTTTCATTATTATTATTTTCATTATTAGAATTAATTTGAATTGCTTCTTCAAGAACTAAATTCATAAATTGATCATATCCTCTTAATTTTCCTGTTACAATTCTATTTGCATTTAATTTAATTCTTAATCTTTTATCTAAATAATTTTTTAAATCTGCACTATATCCTTGTTTACTTGCCATTTATTAATAAAATATTTTAATTATTTTTTTAATTTTTTAAATATTTTTTTTTTATTTAATAATTTATTTTTATTATTTTGTTATATTCATTTTTTTCTTTTGGTTCTTTATATTTTTTCATTTCATCAAATATTCTACTTAAATGGATTTTTTTTTTAATATCTTGGGGAGAATAATTTAAAAGTTTATCAATTAATTTTGAATGCATAATTGATTTGAAACTATTTGTATTATTTAATTTTTTATCATCATTATCTTTTTTTAAAGCATAAATAATTCTTAATTGTTGTTGTCTTTCAGGATTTGTATTAAAACTAAATTGATTATAAATTTTATCTTCTAATTTAATTGGATTATTCTCTATTTTTTTCTTACTCTTATCTTTTAAAACTCTATTAATAAAAGTAATATCTTTTTCATAATTTGAAATTGCATTTTCACATGAAGAAATTATATTATTAATATTATATCTTGCTTTTTCTAAAATTGTATTTATATTTTCAAATTTTTTTGGTTTAATATTCATATCATTTACTTCAGTTGAAAGAGTAATGAATGATTCAAAACAATTTTTAAAAAAGTCTAATGATTCGGTCAATAAGTTATTATTATAATAAAAACATTCTACTTCATCAAAAATATATTTTTCTTTTAATTTTTCATTATCTATATTATTTATATTTTTTAATTTTTCAATATAATGATAAAAATCATTTAATAAAATTTGAGGTAATAAAATTAAAATACCAATTAATTCTTCTAAACTTTTATTTATTTTAATTTGTAGTTTTAAAGATAGTGATTTAAAAGATTCTTTAAAATTTTTATGGGAAAAAATATTTAATTTAAAAAATGAAATATTGCTTTCTAAAATTTTAACTTGATCTTGAATAATATTAACTTGTGATTCAATATCTTTTTTATTTGAAGTATATTTTAAAAATTTATTTGAATTTTCATTATTTAATCCTATTTTATTTTTCCAATTATCACTAATATGTGGTTGATATTTTCTTATTCTTCTATAAAATTTTGATAAATAAAAATTTTGCTTTGTTGTTATTTTTTCATTTATTGAAATAGGATAAATTGTCTTAGTTGATTTTACTAAATTTATCTTTTTATTGTTTATTATATTTTTATTGTTTTTATTTGTCCTTATAAAAATATTTTTACTTTCTGAATTTTCTAAAGTATTTTCTTTTTCTATAGTTTGTAGAGATTTATTAGTTTTTTGATAAATTTGAGATATTTTTATATTTTCATTAGTTTTATTTTTAAATTCATATGATATATCATATATTAATTTTGTTATTATTGAAGAAGGTTCTTCTTCAATTTTTTTTTTTACTTTTGAAGTAATTGGAGGTAGTATTTTATTTATTGTATATTTACTTATAGAATTTGAAGAATCGTTTTTTGAATAATTTTTTTTTAATCTTATCTTAAATAAATTAATATCATGAGAATTCATATTATAAAATTCAATATATAGATAAATATATATTAAAAAATATAAAACAAACAAAAACGAAAATAAACTAAAATAAAAAATTAATAATTTATAATATCTTTTCTACATCCAGGACATTTTTTTGTCTTAATTATTTTATTAAAGCAATTTTTACAAACAGCCAAAGCACAACCACAATTAAAATTAAATAACTTAGAAGTAATATCAAAACAAATTTCACATTGAAAAGCAATTTGTTTACTACTATTAAAATGTTTATAACAAACAGGACAAATTGAACTTTTATTTTTATTATTTATATCATAAGTTAAATGTTGTTTTGAAGAAGTACTAATTTCCATTGATTTTTGTTTATTTTCATTAATTAATTCATTTTCTCCAAATTTAATTTCTGGAATTTCCGGTTTTTCAAATTCATATGATTCAAAATTATTAATATTATTATTTATTGAAATATGATCTTTTAAAGAAGGAATATTTAAATTTTTTGAATCATCTTTACATAATAAACAACCACAATCTAATTGAATAATTGCTAATTCATTTTTACATTTATAACATTTTCTCAACTGAGAATCTTTTTGTAAAATATCATCAATAATATCATCTTTTAATTTAGCTTTTGCTAATAATTGAAACTCAATTTCTTCTTTTTTAAAATTTGCTTCTTGTCTTTCTTGAAATTCTCTAATTTGATTTTTTTTCCTTAAAAAAACAACAAAGAAAATAATTAAAATAACAACAATAATACAAAATAAAATAATAATAACAGTAACATTTTGACAATAACATTCATTATCTTCTAAAGTACATTTTTCTTCACAAGTTAAACAATTTCCTTTAGCATCATATAAAGCACAACCATCAATTGTATTTGCAAAATATGTAGAATTTAAACATTTACCTTCAATTAAAGTTAATCCTTCATTACAAATTACACAACCAATTTTATCAATACAAATTCTACAATTTTGATCATTACAATCATTACATTTTTTACTTACTTCATTATATAATTTTCCATCTTCACATATTTCACTTCTTTTTTTATCATTAAAACATGACATACATTCATATGATAAACAATCTGTTATTTTTCCATCAAAAATACATTTTTGCTCCATCAAATAGTAATTATTTTCACATAACATACATTTTGATTTTTGTGAAATCATACAATGATTTATTTTATTATTTGATTTTTCACACTTTTCATTTATTAATATGTAATTTTCTTTACATTTTAAACATTTTGATATATTTTTTTCATATGGATATGAACAAATTTTACAATTTTCTATATCACATTTGTAACATTTTCCTTCTATTAATGTGTAATTTTCATTACATTTTGTACAATATAATTTGCCTTCATTTATTTTTATTCCTGATAAACATTGATTTTCTTCATCTTCTTCTTCTTCTTTGTTTTCTGATACTTTTTGTTCTTCATTTTCATTTTGATTTATAATTTCTTCATTATTTTCTTTATTTTCATTATCATTTTTTATTTGATTTTTAATATTTTCATTTTCAATTATATTCTCATTCTCATTTTTATTTTCATTATTTTTATTTTCATTATTTTCATTATCCTTATTTTCAATATCCTTATTCTCATTTTCATTATTATTTTCATTATTTTTATTTCCATTATCCTTATTTTCAATATCCTTATTCTCATTTTCATTTTTATTCTCCTTATTTTCACTTTCATCTAATTCTTCTTCTTCAGTATTATTAGTAAAATTTACAATTAATTCATTAGAGTAACAAATTCCATTAATTAATGTATAATTAAACATACAAGAATTACAAGAACCATCTTCAGTATAATCACAATTAAGGCAAGATTTATCTTTACATTTTTCACATTTCCCTTCAAATAATCTATATCCAATTTCACATCTATCACAAAACCCTTCTTCTGTATTTCTACACATAACACAATGACTATCATTGCAATAATTTAAAGGCTTACAATTTAAAATTTCCATTAAAATATTTTCTTTACAAATTAAACAAGAATTCTCACATTTTCCATAAGTACAATTTTGTCCTAAGCAATTTTTATTACAACCATAACCAATAGAATAATAATTTTTATCGCATAAAAAATTATTATTTACAACAATATTTAAATAAGGATTCATAATACAATTTCCACTTTCTAAATTAAAACCATCAAAACATTTTTTACAACTTCCTTTTTTTTTATTAAGACAAATTTCACAACCTTTATCATAACATTCCCAATTTGTTTCATTACATTCACCATTAATTAATTCATATCCAGTTTCACATTGATCACATTTATCTTCACTACAAAAAATACAATGTTTAAATTCACATATACAAGTTTTTGTTTTTTCATCTAATTCAAAATTAATATTACATTTTTCACAAGCTCCATATAATGATGATGAACATTTAAAACAATTTCTATCATAACAAGGACATTCTCCATTTAATAATGTAAAATTTTCATTACATTCAATACATTCTAATGGAGAAGTTGATGATATTTTTTTACAATTTTTTGGAAATTTTATTTGGAATGGTTCATTTGTTGTGTCAAAAGCTTCTGATGGGAAATTTTGGTTATGGATTTTTTGATATAGGGATATTAAGATTATTATTATGAAATTATAGTTTTTATGCATTTTTTATTTTTTTTTTATTTTTTTTAGTTTTTTGTTTTTTTTTTATTCATATTTGATTTAAATATATATTAATTTTAGTATAAAATAGTAAATAAAATTAAGGATTTTTTTTTAAATTTTTTTTATTTTATTGAGAAAAAAAAATATTTTAAATTTTTTTTATTTGTTTTTTTTAATTTTTCTGTGATAAAGATTTTGGAATTTGTTTAATTAAATTTCTATTACTTTCACTTTTACTATTTTTAATAGAATTTGATGTATTATTATAAGGACTATAAGCCATTGTAGAATAACCTTTTTTAGATATTGAATATCCAAGATTACATGCAATACAATCATGTTCTTTTTTATTAGAAAGTATATTTAAATTTGAATTATTTTTTGATTGAGATTTTGATTTTTTTTTTTTTATTAAAGAAGATTGATTTGATGTATCAATTTTACTATTGTTGATATTACTATTATTAAAAGTATTAATAATATTATTTTCATTTTCTGGAATTTCAAATGATATTTCATTTATAATTTTTAAAGGAAGAGGTAATTTAAATTGTTTATAAAAATTACTATTTATACTTTTTTTAAATTCTTCAAAATTTTTTCCATTTTTTGGATTTGATTGTGAAAGAATACAATATTCTAAACCAATTAAAGTTTTAGATAAATCATCAACATGATTTACATAATATGATATATCAAATAATTCTTGATAATATGAAAATTTATGTGATAATTCATTTACAAAATAAAATAATGAATCAATTAATTGTTTATATGTATTATTTAGATTTTTTAATTTCTCATTTTCATCTTTGAGAAATTTTAAAAAGTTATCATCTTGAATATTTGAAATATTATCATTTGAAAAATTCATTTGATTTTTTGAATTTTTATTTTCAATATTTGATAAATTATTATTATTGAATGTATAAAAGTTATTATTATCATTTTTATTATTAATTTTATCATCATCAGCACTTTCGAATTCTTCAAATTCACCATATTCATTTTCACTTTCTTTTTCTATTTCATTTTGATTTAATTTCATTTTAATTTTTTCTTTATCATTAACATTATCATTTGAAATATTATTGTTTATTTTTTTCATTCTTTTATTTTGATTAAATAATTCATTATCATCTTGATTAGAATTTCTACTTTTATTTATATTGTAATTATTTAAATTACTAAAATCATTTGATGGAATTCTTGAATGAAATTGAATACTATCTTTATTAGAAGTATAATTTTCTCTTATATAATTATGAATATTTAAATATGAATTATTATTTCCAAATGGATTTAAATATGTACTTCTTTTTGCTAATTCAATTTTTTTCATTTTATTTTTCGTCAAATCTGACAAAAAATTTGATAATGCTTCTGTACCATTTCCTTTTTTAAATATAATATTTTTTGAATTTTGTAAATTTGATTTATTATTATTCAATGTTTGATTTGTCATTAATGAAACATTATTATTGTCATATATATTATCATTTATATCATATTTTAAAAAATTATTGTTATAATGTGGAATTTTTAAATTATTACAATCTGTATTTATTTTATTATATGAATTATTTTCTGAGTCAGAACTATCATAACTTATTCCTATTTTTTTTAAATCTTTTTTATAATCAAATGTTGTATTTGTAGTTAAAATAGGAGTGTTATTAATTTTATTTTTATTTAATTTATTAAATATATTTGAAATATAATTATCATTTTGAGAATTATAATTATTATTATTTGAAATTTCACTTATTTCTTTTTTATATTGATTATAGTTAATTGAAGGGTAATTATCTTTTGGATTTTTTTCTTCTAAAAAATAAGTAAATTTATTATTTCCATTTTGGAAATTCATTTTAAATAAATTAAAAAACAAATATTAAATATTTTATATATTTTAAAACTCATTTATAATTTTATTTTTTATTTTTTTTAATCCCTAATTTCAAAACAGAAGTTGTATAATTTTCATCACCTTCATTTATTAATACATAAGAATTATTAGGTTTAATATTTTCAACTATAATTTTCATAGTATCTTCAGATAAATTTGATAAATTACATTTATTAGTAAATAATAAATCAACAATATCTTCCAAAGCTTTTTTATGTTTATTTATAATTATTTTATTTTCTTTATTCTCTAATTTTAACTTTTCTTTTTCTTCATTTAATTGATTAAATTTGTTAACATATAATTCAGTGTGATTTAAATATTTTTTCTCAAAACGTAAAAAATAATCAGACCAAATAAACATAGTTTTTTCATTAAAATCAATATTTCTATTATCATTTGGATCATAAATTGGATTAATATATTCACTTTTATTATTTAAAACATCAGTCCAAACTGAAACAGTATTTTCTTGAGCTTTAAATTCATCTCTTTCTTTATCAGAATTAAATAAAAAAGTTCCATATTTCCCATTATTTACTTCTTCAGCTAAAAATTTAAGTAAATTAACATTAAATTCAAATTTATTATAATTCTGAATAACAATTTGATAAACAGCATCTAACCATTGAATAAAAATAGGAGATTTTTGTTCTTGATTTCCAAAATTTAAATCAATATCTTCATCATGATAATAACCATTTCTAAATCCAAATAAATGACCAAAACTTAACCAATCTTTTTCAATTAAATTAATAAAACCTTCAATTGTTCTATATCTTTTATCAAGTATAATTTGGCATAATGAACATAATTGTGATGTTCTATCCCAACCATCACTACAATGAATTAATATTGTATAATTTTGTTTTATTGATTGGCAAATTTTAAATGAAGAAGATATCATTTGAAAAATTGTATTATACCAATTTGAAGTATCTTTTACTTTATTATCATTATTAAAAATATATTGATAAAAATTATTATATGCTGAATTAAGTTGATGTATATTAATCATTTCACAAAATATAACATCCATATTTTCAATTTCAGGATAATTTTTTACATTTTCATATCCTCCTCCTTTAAAATAATTAGCACATGCATTTAAATATGGTCTTGCATCGTATATTAATAAATTTTTTGTTTTTCTAGATATTAATGTTAATAATTCAACATCTTCATCACATTTATTTGAAGTTACTCCAATTTTACATTGTGAACTTCTCCATATTGAAGCACCGTTTCTTTTGTAATAATATGTTAATACTGGAAATCTATTTCTTGTTCTGAAAGATGCACAATATTCAATATTTTTTTTTGATATTAATTTTGGGATTAGTAAATATTTTGGGTATGATGAACATATTTTATAATCTGAATTATCTAAAATTTTATAATCATTTAAATTTAAGCCCATTGATTCAAATTCTTTTTTAAAATTATATATTTTCCAACCATCGATTTTGAAGTTGTTTTCTTTCTTTTTTTTGTAGAATAATGCATAATTTTTGTAATTTATAGTTAAATTTGGAAGACAATATATTTTTAAAATGTCTAAAAAATCATTTATTTCATCTATGTAAAATTTTAATAATATTTTTCTATTATCTTTTGTGTTTATTTCAATTATATTACATTCTTGTCCGAATAGTCCTTTTTTAATATTATATTTTATTATATTAAAAAATGAAAATTCATAATAATGTTTATTATATGGTAAATTTTTCTTTTCATCAAATTTAATATTCATAATATAATCTTTAACAATTATTATTGCATTATATTGAATTGTACTATTATATAAATAAATACATTGAAAAGTTTTAATTGGATGTTTTATATTATTTGATAAATCAATATCATATAAACTTACTTTTGAATTTTCTGCAGATAATTTTTTAACTTTTCCATATTGATTATTATTTTCTTTATTTTCTTTAGAAAAGTTATCAAAAACAACAAAACCATCTTGATTAATAGACCTCATACTCAAAATTTCAAATTCATCATCCATAATATTAATTAATAATAAATTATAAATCTTTATTTCAAAAAAAATAAAAAATTAAAAAAAAATATATAAAAAAACTATAAAAACTCATAAAAATAATAAAAAAAATGTCTCAAAATTCCGAATTAAACGACCTTCTCCAAATTGAATCAAACAAACATTGCATAGACTGTAATGCTGAAAATCCAAAATGGGTATCAATAAACAATGCAGTATTCCTATGTTCCAATTGTGCTAAAATTCACAAAACACTCAATCCTGAAATTTCAACAATAAAATCATTAGAAGTAGATGATTTTACCCCAGAAGAAATTTCCTTATTAAAAATTGGTGGAAATGATCGTTTTTTAGCATTAATGACAGAATATGAAATAACACAAGATCAAAATAAAGAATTTAAATATCATTTAAAAATATGTGAATATTATAGAATGTTACTTCAATGTGAATTACAAAAAGATTTTAATCCAGATGCTTATGAACAAGCAATTAAAATTAAACCTTCTCCTGATATTGCTTTACAATTAATGGATAATATTAATGAGAAAAATATTAATTATAATCAATCAAAATTAGAAATTGGATTTAATAATGTTTTAGATACTTTTAGTTCTGTTTTTAATTTTGTTGGTTCAAAAATTCAAGGTACTGCTCAACAATTAGGAATTAATGAGAAAATTAAAAATTTTGGAAATGCTGTTAAGGAAGGATATAAAAATTTTAATGATAATCATCCTGGCATTAAAGCTGCTCAGGATAAAGCAGTTGAAATTGCTTCTAATGCTGGGAATTTTGTCGTTGAGAAATCAAAAGAATTGTATAATTCGGAAACTATACAAAATATGGCTCATAAAGCTGAGGAACAGTATATTGCTTTGAAGGAAAAAGCTAAAAATATGATTTCGAGTAATATTATTAACAATGTTTAAATATTTTATTTTTTTTATTAAATTTTAATTTTTTATCATATAAAATAATTTTTTTTTAAATTATATTTTTTATTTTTTTATTAAGTCATTATTCACGTCATCTATAAATATTTATATTACACATCTTTATACATTAAATTATTTAATATCAGTATAATTTAAGATATAAATCAAAAATTTAATTTAATATTTATAAAATGAATTCATCCTCCCCTGAATTATCAGAAATAATTCAAATTCCATCAAATAAAATATGTATAGATTGTAATGCCGGAATTCCAACTCATGTTTCATTAAACAATTCAGTTTTCGTCTGTGATAAATGTTTGGAAATCCATAAAAAACTTCCTTCAAATATTTCAACACTAAAATCCTTATCAGAAAATTTCTTAGCTGAAGAAGTAATAATATTATCAATAGGAGGAAATGCACGTTTTAATGCAGTATTAGCAGAATATCAAGTTACATCATCATCATCACCAAATAAAGAATTTAAATATTTATTAAAAATTACTGAATATTATCGTAATCTTTTAAAAGCAGAATTATATAAAGGTGAAAATCCTCAACATTATGAAGAAATTGTTAAAAAGAAACCAAGTCCAGAAGAAGGATTACAATTAATTGATGCCATTAAAACAGGAGAATTTTTAGAACAAGTTAAAGAAGGATTTAAAGATGCTTTTAATAAAGTTACTTCTATTTTCCAAGCTATTGGAAGTTCTATTAAAGATAAAATGCATGAGAAAGGTTATGATAAGAAAATTGAAGAAACTTCTCAAAGTATTAAAGAGAAAGTTGATAAATTTAAAGCTGATCATCCTGAAATACAACAAACTGCTCAAAAATGTGCAGAAAATGCTAAAAAAGCACAAGATTATATTGTGGACAAAACTAAACAAGCTTATAATTCTGAAACTTGTCAAAATTTAATTAAGAAAGCTCAAGAAGAATATAATAATGTTAAAGTAAAAGCTGAAGAAATTTATAAAGAAAAAACTAAAAAGTAAAAATAAATAGTATAATTTAAATTTATCAAAAAAATTATTATTTGGTTTATTTATTTATTTGAGTTAACATTCATTTAAAAATTTTTTTTTAAATATATTCAAACAAAAAACAATAATTTTAAATTAAAAAAATGAAATCTAATACAGGTTACATAAACTTAAACAATTATATAGACAAAAAAAAATGTACAGGGTTAAACATAGATGGTGACCCAAATGTAAGTGGATTATTTGGTGGAGGTGTACCAGTAAAATCATATGAAGAAGATCCAGAATTAATAATAAACGTTTTCTTTAATGAAAAAGTAAATATTTCTCATTTTTTATTTGAAACTGGAATGAATAAAAAAGAAGCTCCTGAATTAGTAAAAATTTTTTCTAATAATGGAAATATTGATTTTTCTGATGCTGAAGATTTAAAAGGAACTGAAGAAATTAACTTAGATGGTAATTTTGGGAAACAAATTCCTGTTAAAATTGCTAAGTTTACTAATGTTGATAATATTTCTTTTTTTTTTAAAAATGATTCTGCTAGTTTTATTCAAGTTAATAATATTCAATTTTTCGGTTGTCCTAAAGGAGGGAATATTAACTTTTCTGAAATGAAAAAAAATCCTGTTTCCTGAGGTAGGAAAGGATGCTAAGTTAACTTAGTAGATTTTTTATTTTTTATATTTTTATTTTATTTATTTATTCTTTTTTACGTGAGGAATGTGATTTTAAAATAATAAAAGAAATTACATTCTGAAAATATAGAATTAGTAAATAAAAAATTAAAATTAAATATGAAATTTGATTTTATAAAATTAAATTAAATAAAAAATTTTATATAATTTTATATAAATATTCAAAATAAAAAAATCCAAAAAAAAAAAAAATATCTCAAAAAAAACATAAAAAAAAAAATGAGTTGGAACGACTACATAACCACAAAGCTCTTAAACGTAACAGATGCAAATAATCACGTAATAGTAAACGCAGTAGAGCAAGCAGCAATAATAGGTAATCAAGACGGAGCAATTTGGGCAGCAACACAAGGTTTTGTAATAGGAACAGAAAAAGTAGAAGTTGAAGGAAAAGGTCAAATTGAAATGAATGAATTTCTTAATATTGCAGATGCTTTTGCTCATAATGGTGATTGTACAAAAGATGGTGGAATTAGATTAAGTGGTGTTAAATATTTTATGATTAATTTTGACAGTGAGAAAAAAACTATGTATCTTAAGAGACAAGGTGGTGGTGCTGTTATTGCTTTGACCAATTTGAGTTATGTTATTGGAACTTTTAATACTGAAAAAATGATGACTAAGGATAATGTTCAAGAAAATCAAAATAATGGTTATTGTGCTAAAGTTGTTGAAGAACTTGCTCAACTTCTTATTAGTATGAATTATTAAAAGTTTGTTTTTTCTTTGGATATTTTATTTAAGTAGTTTTTTAATAATAAGAATTTTTATTATGATGGAAAAATTATTTTTTTATTATATTTTTTATTTCTTTTTAAATAATTATTGTTTATTATAAAAAAATAAAAAAACTTTCATTCAATTACCTTTTAAAAATAAAATCTAACCTTAAATCAAAAAAAATTTCAAAAACAAAAAAAATAAAAAATAAACCTCATTTTTAATCATCTAATTCATAAGGTTTCAAAATTTTAGTATTATAAGTTTTAGTAAGATCATACCCATAGGTCTTAATCATTTTCCCTTTACTTCCACTAGAATTATCAAAAATTTTACTATTTAACTTTTTTTCCTTACTAAAACTTTTATTACTTTTACTACTACTACTACTACTACTACTAGATTTACTATTAGAATTAGATTGATTAAGATTAAATTTAATATTTTTAATTGGTTTATTTAGTACAATATCAGGCGCTGATTTCCTTGGTGCAAATTTACTTATTTTTTCTTTAAATTCTTTTAATGCATTATCATCAGTTATCATTATACTTTTAATTCTATTTTTCCTAGTAGATAAATCATCTAAATTTAATTCTCCTATATTTTTTTCTATTTTTTTAACTTCTGATATTAATCTCATTTTTAATTTTTTTTTTTGATGACGTTCAGTTGGTATTATATTAACATTTGCACGAGTTGCATTATCAAAATTTCTGGCTTTATCAAATTTATATGAATCACTTAAAATAGATCTTCCAAAACTCATATTATGATTAAAATATTTATTAATTACATCTGAAGATGAATTTTCTTTTTTTTTCTTTAATCCTTTCCCAATTTGTATACTTGTAATTCTAGGATGATTTTTTTTATTATTAGGATTTTTTATTATTTTATTTCCTTTTACTTTAATTAAATTTTTACCTTGGAAAGGGAAATAATCATTTGGTGATAATAAATCACTCATATCTTCTTTATTATTTTCTATATAATAATATATTGATTCATCATTTTTTGGGTCTGCATTTTTTAATATGTCAATTAATTCTTTTTTATTTTTTAATTTTATTACTCTTCTTCCATTATACATTAATTGTTCTTCTGGTTTTTTTTTGGATTTTAATCTCATTTTTTTATCTTTTTTATCCATTAAATCATCTAAATTGTTTTTTTTATTATTTTTTGATATTGATGTATTTATTCTATTTTTACTTATATCGTTTAAATTTAATTTTTTTCCTCCTCTTAATTTTGATTCGTTTAAATTTGAAGGATCTTTTATTACATTTACAAATTTATTTTTCTTATTTTTATTACCATCTGTATTTAATCTATTTTTTAATCTTTCTTCTTCTTCTTTTCTTTTTCTTTCTTCTTCTTCTTTTTTTAATCTTTCTAATTCTTTTAATCTATCTTCTTCTTCTTTTCTTTTTTTTTCTTCTTCTTCTTTTTTTAATCTTTCTAATTCTTTTAATCTATCTAATTCTTCTTTTTTTTTTCTTTCTTCTTCTTCTTTTTTTAATCTATCTAATTCTTCTTTTCTTTTTCTTTCTTCTTCTTCTTTTTTTAATCTTTCTAATTCTTTTAATCTATCTTCTTCTTCTTTTCTTAATTTTTCTAAATTTTTTAATCTTTCTAATTCTTCTTCTTCTTTTCTTTTTCTTTCTAATTCTTTTAATCTATCTTCTTCTTCTTTTCTTTTTCTTTCTTCTTCTTCTTCTTCTTCTCTTTTTTTTCTTTTCATTTCTTCAATTTTTTTCCTTCTTTCATCTTCTCTTTTTTTCTTTTCTAATTGTAATTTTCTTCTTTTTTCTTCTTCTTCTCTTCTTTTTTTTTCTAATTCAAGTTGTCTTTTTCTTTCTTCTTCTCTTTTTTTTTTATTTTTTTCATCACTCATTTTTTTTAATTTATTAATTTCATCTTCTTCAATTTTTTTAGCTCTTTCTTTCTTTAATCTAATTTGTTCTAATCTTCTTCTTCTTCTTTCATCTTCATCTTCAGCATTTTCTTCTTTTATTTTAATATAACTTAAATTTCTAATTCCATTCATATTTTTTTCTGAAATTGCAGTTCCATTAAAAAATTCATCATATGAAATTGTTCTATTTCTATTTTTTAAATCATTTATCATACTTTGACTTTCTAAACTATAATTTCTTTTTTCTCCTTCCCAATCATTTTCCATATTATTCATATTACTTAATGCATTTTTTTGATCTTCTGATAAATCTTTTATTTTTGTAATTGATACTTTATTTTCTTTATAATTTCTATTTATTAAAGTAAAAATTTTATCTTTTTTTAATTCATATGTATTTTTCTCTTTTTCATCACAATCAATTTCAAAAAAAATTCCATTTATATAATGTGATGAAGTAGAATAAATTAATTTTATTTTCTTTTTTAAATTTATCTTATATAATCTTTCATAAAATTCAAAAGTTGTTTTAGTAAAATTATTTTCATTAGAAGGAGAATATCTTAAAAGTAATTGTTCTCCTTTATTATTACTTAATAAAATAAAAATTTCATTATACCTAACAGCTAAATTATCAATTTTAAATCCATTTTTATTATAATAATGAACTTGATGTATTCCAAATTCATTAATTACTAAAATTTTATCTTTATAAGTTTTAATAACAATAATAGTATTCCCACAGAAAATATCTCTACAATCATTTCCAATATCAAATTTTTTAATATTTTGATTTTTATTATTATAATAATTTAAAATATGTTTTTCATTTTCTTTACAATAAATAACACAATCATTACCACAATTAAATAATCTAACTTTATTATCAATAATTTTTGGTTTACCTCCGAAATAATAACCCCAAATATATAAATTATTATTAAAATCTCTTCCACAACAATGTCTAAATCCAGAATAAATATCAAAAATTTTTAAAGAATTTAATTTTTTATTTATTGTTGGTGTATCATAAAAAACATTTTCATTATTTCCATATAAACCATATTCATTTATATCATTTCCAAAAGTGTAAATTTGACTATTATTTGTTATACAATGAATTACTCCTTCACACATTACAATTTTTATTATTTTATTTCGAATTGGAGAAAAATAAAATGTTGTTATTGGTTCTGATTTTAAATATCTTATTTCTTTATTGTCATCATAGAAATTATTATTTGATGACCAATGTAATATTAATGAATTACTTGATTGAGTATTAAATAATGCAAATGCTATATTTTGAGAATAGGATATTAAGTTACAGTGATCGTATTGAGATATGTAACTTGTGTTTATGAAGTTTATTAATGGTTGTGAATGTGGTGTTATGTAAAAGATAAACTAAGTTTTTTTTTGAAAGGTTAGATAATATATTTTACATTTTTTCTCATTTTTTTGTGTATATTATTTTTTTTTGTTTTTTGTAATTTAATAAATTTAATAAGTTAATTTAACTTCACTTTTTGAATATAAATAGTTTTAAAAATTAGAATAATATAAAACAAATAATAAAATAAATAAATAATAAAATATCTTCATTTTTTTATTTTTCTTAAAATAAGAATTTTGAATATATAAAATATATATTATTAAAAAAATTC
>Ga0256407_10006821_pt1 | contig 17476 bp, 17 predicted proteins | sample RumenRJG_04DNA_FD_193489 | JGI IMG/M metagenome (GOLD analysis project Ga0256407, IMG submission 193489) | Bovine rumen microbial communities from Lethbridge, Alberta, Canada - RJG_04 | ecosystem: Host-associated > Mammals > Digestive system > Stomach > Rumen | place: Canada: Alberta...
CAGGAAGGCCGGGTTGGTAAAAGACAGTTGCCTTTTAAGAAATTGTGTGGGAAAATAAAAAGGATCTGTACATTGATTCTTTGGGCGCAATGAAAAAAGCCAGGGAGGTAAGATATGGAAATTGGAACTGTTATAGGCCTTGCGGCATTCGGTGTTATGGCACTCATCGCAGTTCTGGTGGGAATCATCGCGGCAGTTTCTACAGTATCCGGGATTGATACACGCGATAATGACGGAGACTGATCAAGTACGAGAGTGACAGCCTTGCGAAAAAAGGATTATTTGCGATGCGTAAAAAAGACCGGTTTCCCTGTAAAAAGGGGTGCCGGTCTTATTTTGCGCAGCGTGAATTGCAAAAGTAAACGCAGGTGCAGGACTAAATGCAACTGCCACTTTAAAAGTTAAGTAAAATCAATAGTTTCAGACGCCAAAATAGCGTATTATTGTTATAATTGTAGTAACTTCCCTCAAAAAAACCTGTTTTTAGACATCCGAAAAAGACCGCTGGAAATTCAGAGTGCGAGACTGAATGCTACCGGCCGCATTGAAAAATGTGAAAAGTCGCTTCCAGTCTGACAGCAGATTTTGAGAGAGAGGTTAACGGTTATATCTTATCAGCTTAGGCGTCAGGTTCACTTCATCGGGTGGTATCGGCTTAAGCTGAATTTTTTTTAAAACATCTTCGCCCAGTGTTTTTTCAGCCACCTGGTAAGCTGTTTTCCCATCAAGGCTTTTCCTCGGAGTGGAATTGATATGGTTCACAATGAGGTTGACATCCCATTGTGTAAGGAACTCGAAAGATGTTTTTTTAGGGAGCACCATACGCAGCATCGTGTGTACATTTTCCACACCGGGTTTCTGACAGCTGCGCATAGCGTCACAATAATAGATGCTCGTCCTGACAATGCCCTCGATACCGTTTTCCAGAGAATCCGGATCCCCGAATTCTGTACCGCGGTCTGAATGAAGGTTCAGTTCTGTGCCATCCGGAATCGTTTCAAAGGCTTTGTCTATCATCGTAGTAACCATGCCAAGCAAACGAGCTTGTGATTGTAATGAAAACCTCGGTTTCGCAGCCCTTGCGTTACCCTGCGGTAGCCATATCTCCCTTTGTTCTCGGTTACAATGGTGCAAATCTCTTCTCTCAGTTCCGCATACTTGTCCGGCTCCTTCTGCTTCTTCGTGTAGTAATAATATGTGCTGCGAGGGAGACCGGCGGCGTCTAGCAACAGCGACAGTTTGTATTCATGCCTCAGTTCCCATATTACTTTGGCTTTCTCTCTTGCCGTACCCTATCGGCAACCAAGGCATTCAATTTTTTTAGGTATGCATTCTCGGCTCTCAGGCGCTGTACTTCCGCCAGAAGGTTTTCTTCCACACCTCGCGGTAATTGCTTTTTGTCCCTTCTTTACTCTTTCGTCCCCGCCGCTCGATGTACAGGCCTTCCGGGCCTTCCTCAAGGTAGATTCGTTCCCATCTTTTGGAACGGTCATTACTCAAGCCGTATAAACGACCCGCTTCCCTGTGACTCAGTTTTTCTCGCCACAGCGTTTCTACAACTTCTTTTTGAAGTCCCCTGTATGTCTTTTTGGTACTCATTTTGGCATATAGCAACACCCCATTCGTTAGTAGTATACCATACTGTCTAACAAATGGGGTGCTGTTCACCGGAATGACACAGAAGTGCTACACGTTGTATCATTGTTATACTTATTTTTTCGAAAAAATTCAAAAGCCATTTTGCACAAAAAACTACTCGCTATTTTTTGTGATAAAATAATAGCTAACATGCTTAAATTCAGCACATTTCAGAAAAAACGCGAACAATCGGACGCTTTTTACTTTATGAAATATCCAGTGAAACTCCCCAACTGGAATTCCGATCCGGGCGTCCCCGGCAATTCATATTCTCTCAATTGATGCGGAAATTCCCCAATACCTCTTCCATCTTGCGGATGTTCCCGACGACATACTCCTTCTGGCGGATCGCTAGGCTGACATATAGGCTGTCAATCAGAGAAAACTGCGCCACACGCGGCGAGACAAAAAGCTGATCCGGAGAGTACAGCTCCAGGCAGACATCCGAAACCGCTTTGACCGGTGTGTTCGGATATCCTGTGATCCCAATGGTCTTTGCCCCCTGCTGCTGTGCCGTGCCAAGTGCGGAAACAATTTCGCGCGTTTTGCCGGTATGCGAGATGCCGATCATCACTGTGTCGGGATTACAGTGGCTTGCGGCAATCTGCATCAGATGGGAATCCGTCAACGCCTCCGCCCGGATGCCGATTCTCATCAGCCGGATATAAAAGTCGTCCGCAATAGTAGCCGATGCGCCGATCCCAAGCACCGTGATGCATTCCGCCGCACTGAGGATCTCCACAGCCTGTGTAATCTTTTCAAAATCCAGCAAATCAACAGCCCTCTCCAGCGTATCAATATTTCTGGAAAATACATTTTTCGTAATGGATTCGACCGTGTCCGTTTCGGACAGATCTTCAAAAATCGTCCGAACGGATTTCGGCGCATATTTTGCTAGCATCAGCTTCATTTCCGAAAAACCAGAACAGCCGATCATCTTCGAAAATCGAATAATACTCGATTCTGCGATGTCAAGCTCATCTGCCATCTGTTGAATACTGATCGATGTACTGCGTACCGGATCGTTCAATATATAGTCTGCAATTTTGCGTCCAACCTTTGAAAAAGTCGAATATTGCGCCTGAATCGCCGCATATGGATTGTTCTGCAACCAAATCACCTCAAAACTAACGCTTTCTTTGCTCAATATTATATCATATTTTCTTGTGTTTGTATTGGAAGGAACAATGTTTTATATAGTTTGCACAAAATCGAATAATATTCTTTTTGTAATTTGCATAATTGAATTTTATTCGATTTGATGCTACGATTATTTCGTTGAAGCGAGTCACACATCTGTTCTCTGAGTCTGTCCGGACAACCACTCAAAAACTCTTATGGCCGCAACTCTCGACAATAATAAAAAGAAAGGATGATAGAATCATGGCAAGCCCAAATCCTACATTTTCCGGCGATAAGGAATTTGAAAAAATTCATCTGTTAGAAAAGTTCTCCTATGGTATGGGGGACGTTGCGTGCAACATCGTCTATGCATTGACCTCCTCTCTGTTAGTCTACTTTTACACCAACGTCGTCGGCATTGGCGTTGGTATCGTCGGTTCCATCATGTTGGCATCCCGTCTGTTCGACGGTGTATCCGACGTTGTCATCGGGCATCTAATCGACCGGACCCATTCCAAACATGGAAAATCCAGAGCTTGGATCCTATGGATGATGGTTCCCTATGCAATTTCGGCAATCCTATTGTTTACCGTACCGGATTCCACTGAACTCGTCAAGGCAATCTATGTATTTATCACCTATAACCTCTGCACCACCGTTGTATACACCGCGCTCAACCTGCCGTATGCAACGCTGGCTACCCTGATGACCCGCGACACCGATCAGCGCGCTGTCATCAACTTGTTCCGCACCGGCATGTCCGCTCTCGGAAACATGGTCATCACTGCAGTTACCTTCCCGCTGGTCACCCTGCTCGGCGATACGCAGCAGGCTTGGATCGAACTCTCCTTCGCCTACGGTATCATTGCAATCCTCATGCTGTCCTTCTGTTTCCACAACTGCCACGAGCGCGTCAAGGAAACCACCAAGACCAAGGACGGCAAAAAGGTCCCTATCCTGCTCGGCATCAAGCTGTGCCTCACGAACAAGTACTTTATCATGTTCTTCTTCCTCGCCGTATTCCTCGCGTTCTATGAAACAGTTACCGGTACTTGCAACGCATACTATGCGCAGTATATCCTCGGCGACCGCAACCTGACCGCTGCGCTTTCTTCCTTTGAGTCGATTCCGCAGATTGTCACCGTCCTTGTCCTTGCCCCGTTCATCGCAAAGCTTGGCAAGCGCAATGTCGCCCTGATCGGCGCAGCAGTCGCTGTCATCGGCACCGTCACTCTGTTCTTTGCTCCCAGCGTATTGAACTTCGCTTTATTTGCTTGTGTCATGAGAGGTATCGGAAAAGGGTGCTTCCGTGGTGTAAAATATTCTATGTTAGCTGACGTTATTGAGTATGGCGCATGGAAGACCGGTATTCGTGTCCAGGGCCTAATGGTCTCTGCTTCCACAGCCGGTCAGAAGTTTGGCTCCGGTATGACCTCTGCAATCTTTGGCGCGCTGATGACGATGGTTGGCTTTGCCGGCACGGAAACCATCAACGCACTCCAGTCCACTATGCTGATTCGAATTTACATTATCGGAAATATCATCGCTTGGGGCGGCATCGGCATCCTGCTGCTGTTCTACAAGTTGGATAAGATCTATCCGCAGATCATTACCGAGATGAAGCAACGCGAGGCTGCTGAAGCTGCCAACCACTAACCCTTATCTCTATTCCATATTGGGCGTCAGCCGGCTTCTCTCTCGCCTGTTGACGCCCGTCCATACAAAATAACCAGAAAGGTGATTCCTATGAAAGCACTCTCTTACGATGAACGGATTCGTCTGGGCAATCAGGTTCCTGAACTGGGCCAATTTAAGGTAATAGAACAAATCCCGCAATATCAGATCTGCGAAGTACATAACCTTGTTCCAGCGCCGGACGAAACGCCAGCAACATTAAAGCACGTCGTTTTCAATATCGAACGCGGCGTCACATTACATGAAACTATCGACTTCCTCAACATGTGCCCTGATCTAACGGACATCGATATCATCTATGCCAACGAACTGGACGACGGCGCAGTCCGCTCCGGCCAAAAAAATGTCGCGTTGGAAATTGCCAAGGCAACCGGAATGAATTACGCTTACGGTCTGGAATTTATCGAGTTGGTCAATCCGGATGACGAAAAGGGCTTCCATGGAAACGCACTGTTCTCGCGCTGGCCGATCAAATGGGCAAAGGCAGTCCATATGCCGGAGCAATACAACTGGTACTTTGACCGTCAGAAGCGGATCGGCGCACGTGTCGCGATCCTCTGCGCCCTGGACATCGGCGGCAGAGAAATCGGCGCGGTGTCCGTCCATCTGGAAAACCGCACTGACAGTGCAGGCCGCGCCGCTCAGATGGCCGCAGTCTATGAGGAAATCGAGCGCTCTTTTTCTCCGGAAACTCCGGTCATGATCGGCGGAGATTTGAACACCAACACATTTGACGGAAACAACATTCCGGAATTTACCGAGCTGTTCAACAACCCGGAAAAGCTTCAACAGCATATGGACGCTGTGGAACAATACGAAGCTGCCCTTCCGCAGGCAGAATCCCACGGCTTTGCCTACCGGGAATTCAGCAGCAAGGAGGGGACCCGTCGCAAACCGATGCCAAACGGAGCGTGTATGCTGCTCAAGCTCGACTGGCTGATGGCGCGTGGTATGACGTGTGTATCACACGGAACCATTTCCACTGAAACAAAGGACTGCACATGGGCTGCGCCGGACAGCGCGCTGGCAAAATTTAACGGACCGGAGCTGTCGGATCACAATGCCTGCTGGGCAAGATGTGAATTGATCTAAAATCCGAAAGAGGTGCCACTGTGAGTGAGGTATTGGAGTATCTGCGAGAATTTAACACGGTATCTGTTGCATTGAGGGTTGCCCGTGCAGAGCGTTATCTAAAAGAGCGTAACCGGGTATCCTAGATATTTACAACGGGACAGTTGAACCAAAATTTTGGAACACGCAACGGTCAACTCCCGTGTGCTCTTTGTTGCAGTGGGAGAATCAAGCCCATCTGCACACCATATTATGTAGAGGAAGGGTCTTAGGAATGAAGCTTCTTGAAGAAAAGTATGAGTGGACTCCTTGTGATTCGCAGACCGATGAATCGTTCTGTTTCTGCGTCCCGGACAACATTCAACAAATACAGATTCGATTTGAATTTTCTCCTGGAAAAGAAGAAGATCCTGCACTCTGTCTGCCCCCGATTCAAGAGGCATTGAATCGATATTATGACAGCTATCCAAGAGAAATGCAGCCGATGAATGAAGACAGCTTTATGCCGATTAAAAATCTGATTACAATTTCTTTGGATAAGGACGACATATGCTGGTACTGGATGAACAGGGCTATACGGATTGGAGAGGCGTGCAGCCAGAGGGGATCGGCGCGGCAATCGCTTCCATTCATCAGAATCAGGGAATCGTAGGAATCGCCCACCCGTTTGCTCTGGACAATCCAATCAATACCGGCTATCATTGGCGTTTTCAAATTTCCGATTGGGAATCGGTGGACTTTTTGGAGGTATGGTCCCGAGACAATGCTCCCTGCAAAATTCAAAGCTATCGTGCGCTCCGGCTTTGGGAGACACTCTTGAATCGCGGCTGTCATACTACCGCAACGAGTGGAAGAGATTGGCACCGTGAAGATACATATCATTACGGTCATACTTATGTATTAGTAGAAAAACTCACAAAGGAAGCTGTTTTACATGCGATAAAACGGGGACAAATATGCTTGGCGGCAGGGCCGCTCCTGACGATGAAAGGAATCTGTGCAGAGGGCACAGAGGTACAAATTGGGGATACGATTGATGCAGGAAAACTGGAAATCGTATTAGAACTGGACTCCGAAACGATGCCAAATGATTGGGAAAAAGAGGCCGTTACCGCAAAGGAAATTCAACTGATACAGAATGGTCAAATTCTTTGTCAGTTCGCTCCAAAAGCAAGACAGAAGATTTCTGTAGAAGTAACCTCGGGTTGGCTCCGCGAGGATCTGATCGGAGAGTTTTATGGAAAAAAGGATCAGAAAATTGCACTGACCAATCCAATATATATCAAATAGAAAACGTAAAATTGCAGGAAGGAACGAATGTGCCGGAAGAATAAAAGCAATACCGCGTAATTTGGCAAGAGCAATTTTGTCCGGAAAAAAGGTGTCCGAATGCGGCGCAGAGACAGAGAAATGCTGACAGCATTATAGGTTCTGTAACAAAGTTCGGACGCTGTTTTTCCAGAGAGGGCTTTCAACACCGTTGTGCGGGAGAGGAAAAGCCCTCTGCAAATTCCTTCTATCATATTTTGAGGTCTGCAAAGGAAGTATCATATGCTGATTTATTTAACACAGGGAATTGCAGAAACGAATTCTGCTGCGACAACCATCATTTCGATTGCGGTTATGCTGTTTTTAGGGTTTGCCACGACACGGCTGACCGAACCGCTTCGACTGCCCAATGTCACGGCGTATATTCTGGCCGGCATTTTGATCGGCCCCTACTGCCTGAATCTCATTCCCACTAGCGTGATTGCAGGGACGGATTTTCTGTCGGATATCGCGCTTGCATTCATCGCATTCAGTACCGGTGAATTTTTCACAATTTCTGCGCTGAAGAAAAATGGCTTGAAGGTTGTGCTCATTACAATCATGGAGGCTTGTCTGGCTACCGTTTTCGTATTCATCGTAACCTACTGCATCTTGGGAATCGATTTGGTGTTCTCTATCGTGCTGTCCGCATTGGCTTCTGCCACGGCGCCGGCGTCTACGGTGATGACGATCCGTCAGACCGGAGCGCATGGAGATTTCGTCGATACGCTGCTGCAGGTCGTGGCGCTGGATGACGTTGTGGGATTGATCGAATACAGTGTTGCCATCTCTCTTGCCCTTGCCGTCACCATGGGTTCATCCCATCTGGGAGTCATCAATATTGTCAAACCCATTGTGATCAACATTGCCGTCCTACTTCTTGGCGGTCTGTTTGGCGTATTTTTAAAGCTCTTGATGCCACAAAAGCGGTCCAAGGATAACCGGCTTATCATTTCTGTTTCTTTGCTGTTCGCGTTTTGTGGTATTTGCGCAATATTGGATGTATCGCCGCTGTTGGGCTGTATGTCTATGGGAACCGTTTACATCAATATTACCGGAGATGGAAAGCTGTTTAAGCAGTTGAACTACTTTACACCGCCGATCTTATTGCTGTTCTTTGTGCGGTCCGGCGTGTCCTTCCAATTGGATGCGTTGGTAAACACATCGGTGGCAGTGGGGAACACGCCGCTGCTTGTTGTCGGTATCGTCTATTTCCTTACCCGAATCGTCGGCAAATACGCCGGTGCATTTGGAGGGTGCTGGCTGAGCGGAAAGCGAAAGGAAGTGCGCAACTATCTGGGACTTGCATTGATTCCGCAGGCCGGTGTGGCGATTGGCCTGGCGGCATTGGGAGCGCGGACCTTGGGCGGAGAAACCGGCGTAGCGTTGGAAACCGTGATTTTGGCGTCCAGTATTCTGTATGAATTGATCGGCCCCGCCTGCGCGAAACTGTCGCTGTACTTGTCGAAATCCTACTCAACCAAGCTGGAAGACCTTGTTCCGACGGAGGAAGTGGACGATAACGGAGAACAGAAAAGTGCCGTGGAACTGCTGATCGAGCGAATTCAGGCGATTCAGACAGAAATACCTCACATGACGGTGTCGGATGAAGAACAGGCATTCCTGGAAGCGGCGGAAGAACAGATTGCCGCTCTCAGCACAATTCATACCGGTGCAGTTCGCAACAGGAGGAGTATGTTATGATACAGGATTATCTTGCTCATTTGTTGGGACCATGGGCAATGGAGCTCAATACCGGCTCCGTGATTCTTCGCATCGCGTTGTCGGTGGTGTTAGCCTCCGTCGTGGGATGTGAACGCTCCAGCAAGCGGCATTCTGCCGGATTGCGTACGTTTATTATTGTCTCTCTGGCATCTACCACATCTGCCATTGTGGAAGTTTTTCTGCTTGGAATCGGGTGTATGTCTCCTTGGATTACGGCAGCGACGGTGATCGGATCTGCCATGATTTCTGGATACTCGGTATTGTTCAGCTCCAAAGGTCAAATCAAAGGTCTGACCACATCCGCCGGTCTTTGGGCGTGCGGAATCATCGGCATTACCATTGGCATAGGACTCTACACAGCCGCCCTGGTGTCTTTTGCTGCACTGCTGTGCACTTTATCCTTCTTCCCAACGATTGAGAAATATCTGAAGGACAAATCCAATCACTTTGAAGTTCATCTGGAGCTGAACAGCAAAAGTGATCTTCGGTACTTTACCACGACCATTCGCCGTCTGGGAATGCGCATCGATGATATTGAGCTCAATCCGGCTTATATCAACTCTGGGCTCAGCGTTTACTCGGTATCCTTTACCATCAGCAGCCAGGAACTGAAAAAATACAAAAAGCACAGCGAAATCATTGAGGCACTGCGTTCTCTGGATTATATTTCCTATATTGAGGAGATGGGCTAATCACGCGCATCGATCATTTTTCCGCGAACTTTTGAATCGAATGAACGGAGAACGTATGTGTATTGCGACCATATAATCAAAAAACACCGCAGAGGATGTAACAAATAGCGATTGTTAAACAATCTATATTGTAGGTTGTCAAATATATTGTACAGTCAAGCATGAAGGAACGCAGATAGTTTCTCCTTAATTGATACAGAAGGTATTTACAGGGATTTTTTCACACTCTATAATATTCTATTCTTCTTCAACTTTTCTAACGATAGCGTGCTCTGCCGTTTCTCCCAAGAGTAACACAGTCCTTTGCACAGTCTGTGGTGCAAAGGAACTCAACGTAAATCATATGGTTGCCAGAATTAACAACACGCCCGACTTCGGCTAAGTCCTCAGATTGGATTCCTGATGGCACAGGTGAGGGCGCCTTCACCCTGCAGAGCAGAGCCTCCGGCTGTTGCTTCCCACATAAAAAACAGTTAAACCGGCCACTCAACCCTATGACATCTAAATGGCCTACTCAACCCTCCGCACATTTCCGTAGATATGTTCTGCTGGAGCGTTTTTCGCGGCTAAATCTGCCCTCCACCGCTGACGGTCAAATGCCTGAAAAGCCTGGAAATTGATATGCATCCCGTCAAGTAGACAATTGAAAAAACAAAAAAAGTTTTTCTGCCCGGTATTTTGCCGGGCAGTTTTTATGCCGCTTCCAATAGTTTCATGTCATGGTATTCCATCGGCGTCAGGACACCCAGATTTCTTTGCACCCGTTTGATTGTATAGTAATTCATGTATCCTTCGATCGACTGTATTAGGATCTTCAGGCAATACATAAAAAACTTCGGCATAGTTTTTTCTTCGGCATAGTCGGTGAGTATGTATTCGAACATAGAAAGAAAGGTGTAAGTATCAAGCCTTTTTTCCAGCCTGTCAAATACACTGCGTACGGAAGCAGTTGTATTGCGGTTCATTAAATACGCAAGCTTAGTCAGACTGCTGTGCAGAAAGCACTCCATAAATATGCTGCTATTGCCCATGAGGCCTGCGATGATGTACCGCTGGATTTACATGCACATCAATTCCGTCATGCAAGAGCATCTCATTGGCTTGACGAAGGAATCAACATCGTGCAGATTTCACATCTGCTTGGGCATGAAAGCCTGGAAGTTACAATGCGGTATCTTGATATTTCCATTGAGATGAAGGCAAAGGCATTGCTGGCTATACAAAGCGAGGAAGACAGAGCAACAATACCAAAATGGAAAAACCCTGACGGTACATTAAAAGCAGCTTGTGGCCTTTAACCATTATGATTAATCCCAACCTTTTGGTAAGTTCTGTCCTCAAAGTATAAGGTGTATTGCAAAAGGTTGGGTATTGATCAAAGGTTGGTATTATTCGCGGCATAATCCTTGCACCGCACAAAAGTGCGGTGCTGCGGTTATTCCACGATCCCCTTGACAGACACATCCTTCCCGCGTGGATATTTCGTGCCGAAACCGGGAAGCCTGCATGAGTTGATATATTTTCCGGTTTCGCACATCTATTGTACGCGGGAAGACCGTATCAGCTTGCTGTTGCAATCAGGCATGTCTGGCTGCGGGGCTCTGCCCCGGACCCCGGCCTCTCCAAAAAGCCTGCCATGCGTCCGGGGGGACGCAGGGTGCACCTCTATAAAAAGGGGTTGTAGCTATCTCACAGGAAAAGCAGAAGCAGGCGTATGAAAGATTAAATGCAGTTTGTGCGAAGGTAAACGCAACTGCTCGACCTGATAGTAGCATTTACTATTTTAATTCTCGTTATTTTGCGCAGCGTTACTGGTGTCTTTATGGCAGAGGGATATACATGGTATAATGAAGTTGTCATCAACAGGTACCCGGAATTATCAGAGTTCTTTTTTGCGCGGGACCTGCAGGAGTCTGAAGAGAAATGATCTGAAAGGCATAACAGATGAGACGGATAGAGAGCGCCCACCGCAGGGGGATCTCCCTGCTTGCAGCCGCTTTGGCAGTTGTTATTCTGACATCGGGATGCGGTCCTTTGCAGGGACAGGGATCAGAGCATGCGGGTGAGGCAGAAGCAGTGGAGACAGTAGTCTCCGCGGCGGAAGTGCAGGCGAAGGAAGAGAAGGCAGAAGACAACGTAGAAGACAGCGAAGGAGAAGACAGCACTGCGGAAAACCGGCTCCCCGTCCCGGGCCTTCCACATGCTTTTGATCTGTCAGAAGTTCCGCCATATGCGGGAACGGTCTGGGCGGACGTCAACGGAGATGTGCCGTTTTTTGATGAGGCACAGATGAAGGCCGCTGTCGGGATGGTGAAAGACCTGCCGGATCTGCCGCCGGGAAATCTGCAGATTTATGGTGAGCTGGATGACCTGGGACGCTGCACGGGCGCATGTGCGCTCGTGGGGCCGGAGACGCTGCCGCAGACAGAGCGGGGCAGTATCAGCGCGGTAAAACCGACCGGCTGGCATACCGTAAAATATGACGGCATTGACGGAAATTATCTGTACAATCGCTGCCATCTGATCGGATTTCAGCTCACGGGACAGGACGCCAATGAAAAAAACCTGATCACAGGGACCAGGTACCTGAATGTAGAGGGCATGCTGCCCTATGAAGATTCAGTCCTTGCCTATGTTACCGGAACCGGTAATCATGTCCTCTACCGTGTCACACCGGTCTTCACAGAGACCAATCTTCTCGCCGCCGGCGTCCTGATGGAGGCCAGATCCATAGAAGATCCCCTTGTACAGTTCTGCGCCTTTTGCTACAACGTTCAGCCCGGCATCACGATCGATTACGCGACAGGAGAAAGCACCGGCCCGGCTTTTCACGGGTCTGACGAAGCAGTGGAAACGCTGGATTCAGCAGGGAAAACCGGGGATTCAGCCGGGGAAACCGGGGATTCAGCAGGAGAAACCGGGGATTCAGCAGGAGAAACCGGGGATCTGACTGGGGAAACCAGGGGAGCTGCCGGGATAGCCGGAGATGCTGCCGGGGAAACGGAAGGTACTGTCGGAGACTGGAAATACATTATCAATGTCAGTTCGCGGAAGTTTCATCTGCCCGGCTGTGAATCCGTAAAGAAGATGAGCAAAAAGAATATGCAGGGCTGGGACGGCACAAGAGAAGAACTGATCGAGATGGGATATGATCCCTGCAAGAACTGCATGCCGTGAGGACGAGATGGGATATAATCCCTGCAAGAACTGCATGCCGTGAGCAGTGGAAATGCTATTTATTCTTCATCGCGCAATACCCGTGACTTCAGACGTGGGATACGCGCGCAAAAAAAACGAAACTTGTTTCATCGTGGGTACAATCCCGCGATGAAGCATATTTGCAGACAGGAGGTTCTAACCGGATATGAACGAACAGATGATGGAAACTTTTTTGAACAGGCGCAGTGTCCGCAGTTACACGGGAGAAGCGGTTCCGATGGAAAAGCTGAATACGATCATCATGGCAGGGCTTTCATCGGCATCGAGCCGCGCGATACGTCCCTGGGACCTGATCGTAGTCAGAGACAAAGATAAGCTGATCGAGATGTCCGGCTGCCGCCTGAAGGGATCCTCCCGCATGCTGGCGGGGGCAGACGCCGCCATTGTTGTCGTAGGAGATGAGGAACGCTCCGATGTCTGGATCGAGGACTGCAGTGTAGTCATGGCAAATATGCATCTGATGGCGTCCGCTCTGGGCGTCGGCAGCTGCTGGATCCAGGGACGGGACCGTGAGGCTGTCGACGGGGAGACCACGGAAGATTTCCTGCGCAGGATTCTCCAGTTCCCTTCCGAAAGCCGTCTGCTGGCGATCCTTTCTCTGGGAATGCCGGATGAGGAGCTTCCTGCAAGAACGCCGGAGAGTCTGCCCTTCAATAAAGTCCATATCAACAAGTATTGATGATGTTTTTTATTTCAGGATATTGTCGAGAGCCTGTGAGACGGCCTTCCAGTTTGCGGCGGCATTTTTGTGAGAGGCGGCGTCTTTGGCGGCTTCGGCGCAGCCGGCGTCTTCAGTGAGGACGCGGATCTCCTCCAGATTATTCAGGATCTGGTCCGCATCAAAAGAGATGGTGGACCAGTTGTCCTTGAGGTCCTGGAGCTGTGTATCGGAGAGTTCTCCGGTTTTTTCCCTGATCGTGGAAGTCAGAAGCGCCGTATCCACATTTCCGGCATCTGTATCATTTGCCCACTGAAGGAGCAGGACGGCCGCGGTTGCGGCGCGAAGAGAACTGCCTGCGGATGTTCCCCAGCCTGTGCATTCCGTGAGAGCTTCCATGAGGTCAGACTCCTTAAGGGAAGCGCCCGGGCCGCCGATTCCGGCGGTTTTGCCCGCTGTGATCCCCATGGCGGCAGTTTCATTTCCGCTTTCGACAGAATCAGGGGGAGTGGCATTACTGCCGGCAGTAAGGGAGGAAGAGGCCGTTTCATCTTTGATGTTTTCGGCGGTGCCGGATAAGGAGCCCGCGGAGTCTGCGGAAGCAGTGGCTGCAGTGCCGGCTGTGTCTTCCCTGATGGATGCGCCGATGCTTACACTGTCCTGACCAGCAGAGGAACCTGCCGGAATATGCGCAGTTATTGTTGCTGCGGCGGATGCCGTAGACGGAGCTGCTGCATTCCCGGAATTCTTTTCTGCATTGCCTGTGCAGCCTGCGGCAGAGACTGCAACGACAGCGGCAAGAGCAAGGGAAAAAGTTGTGCTGAGATAATGCTGACTGTATTTTTTCAAAACGGTTCCTTTCTGAGATTCCTTTCTGCACCTGAATAAGTTTCTTCAACCGGCTTTTGATATTTACATCATAGCATAGTTTTTATAATTGTATATTGTATCATTTGAAAAAATATGATGCGGAGCACCGCAGACCCGGCCTTCTGCCGGCGAGATAAGAAAATGTAAACAGAAAGGGGACGATCAGAACAGTCCCTGGTGACTCAACGGTGGCGAAAGGCAGAGAAAGGCAGTTTTTATGCTCAGTGGAAATTTTCACACACATACGGTTTTCTGCGACGGGAAGAACACGGCCCGGGAGATGGCGGAAAAAGCCATGGAACTGGGATTTACGCATCTTGGGTTCTCCGGACATATGGACTCCGAAATCCGGATGGATCTTGCAGCCTATAATGCGGAGATCGGGAGGCTTCAGGACCTGTACAGGGGACGGATGGAGATCCTGCGCGGTGTGGAACTGGATCTGCTGTATACGCCGCAGGGAGACGAAGAGGCGGCGCTTCTGAGGCAGATGGAATACCTGATCGGATCCGTACATTATGTGGAGGCGGGCGACGGGACACTCATTGCGGTCGATGATAGTGCGGAGCGCCTGACCAAAGGATGTGAGAGGTATTTTGACGGAGATTATTACCGTCTGGCCAGGGCCTATTATGAGCTGGAGGCAGGGGTCTATGACAGACTGCACTGTACCTTCGCCGGCCATTTTGACCTGATCACACGTTTCAACGACGATCTGCACTTTTTGGATGAGTCGGATCCACGCTATTATAAGCCGGCGCTGGAGGCGATGGAATATCTTGTCTCTGAGGGAGTGCCTTTCGAGATCAATTGCGGCGCCGTCAACCGCGGAAGGAAGGCGGAGCTGTATCCCAACCGCTTCCTGCTCGGAAAGCTGAAGGAAATGGGCGGAGAGATTCTGATCAATTCGGATGCCCATCACAAAGACCTGCTGAACGGGGGCTTTGAGACAGCAGTCCGGACAGCGCTGGACAGCGGCTTTACACATACCAATTTCCTGGAGCATTCGGCGGACGGGAAAACTGTTTTCAGGCAGGTCCCCCTGGACGCGGAACTGCAGATGCACTGTACGGGAGCTTTATGAAAAGAAGAATGAACTCTGCCATGCCGGTGATCCTGCTGATGACATTGATCCTGATCGCCTGCACAGCGGTGAACATGAAATTGAATAAAAACAACGGAAAGGGAGCCGGAGCGGCTGAGACGGCAGAGACATCCGAAACAGATGGACCGACAGGAAGATCCGAAGCAGATGGACTGACAGGAACATCAGAAACAGATGGACTGACAGGAACATCCGAAACAGGCCAGCCGAAAGGTGCATCCGAAGCAGATGAATCGAAAGGAATATCCGGGATGGTCGAAAGCGGCCAAAAGGCGGAGGAGGATCAGGCGGATCACGAAACTGACCGCTGGCAGCTGGCCGCCGCAGAGATGATCCCGGATACACCTGCGGGCTTTGGCGGACTGGTCTTTTCACAGGAAGAGGTCATCCGGACAGACGGAGGTTTTTTCCGACTGGTGAAGGACGACGATTCCGGCATCCGATACGCCTATGTACCGGCAGAGATGAGAGGACCTCTCCATGTTTTTATGAGCAGTGCGCAGAGCCTGCGGATCGAAGGGGACGGTGTGTCCGGCACCTTCCGGTCCGGAGATGTCCTTCCGGAGTTTGCGGAAGATGTCAGATATGAGTTTTCTCTTCTGAATGCGTCCGGCACCAGGGAAGAGGAAACGGCGGAAGTTGTCTTTCTATACTCGGAAAATGTGCCCTCCATGTATATCGATACCAAGAGCGGCTCCATGGAGGCAGTCGATGCGGACGGCGGGCATGCGACTTCCGAGGATGCGTCCTACCGGATCTACGGGACGGACGGCGGAAAGGATTCCAGCGGAAAGTGTTCCATCAGGGGACGCGGCAACAGCACCTGGGCACAGCCCAAGAAGCCCTACAACCTGAATCTGGAAGACGAGAACGAGATCCTTGGCATGAACAGCTGCAGCAAGTATGCTCTGATTGCGAATTACTGGGATTCTACCCAGACCAGGCAGTACTATGCCTTCGCCGCGGCGGAGCGGCTGGGACTGGCCTATACACCGCAGACACGCTTTGTCAATGTCTATCTCAACGGGCGCTGTCACGGAATCTGCCTGCTGACGCAGCGGATCAACGTAAAGGGCGGCACAGTGGACATCACGGATCTGGACGCGGCCAACAAAAATGCCAACAAGGGTACGGATACGCCGCCGACCCTTGTGATGGACACGGACGAAGACGGAAACAAGGCACTGGCCGGCGCTTTCCAGAATGAACCGAAGGATATCACGGGCGGCTATCTGATCGAATTTGACAACCGCTACGATACGGAGGACTACTGGTTCGCAACAGGGACGAGGCACATGGTATTCAAGTCCCCCCAGATTCCCTCTGCCGGGGAATATGAGTATATTTCCGACTATGTCCGGGAGGCCGAAAAAGCGCTTTTTGCGGGTGCTGTGACCAATGAAAAAGGGGAGACGGACGATGACGTCATTGATGAGAAGGACGGCGTCAATCCGGAGACAGGGAAAACAGTATGGGACTATTTTGATCTCGATTCCTGGGCCCGCATGTATCTCATCCAGGACTTTTTTGTCCAGTCGGACGACGAGTTCTACAGCTTTTATTTTTACAAAGAAGCGGGGGATCCCCTGCTTTACTGCGGCCCGGTATGGGATTTTGACCTGTGCCTGGGCAATATGAACAGCGGAGACTATTACCGGACCTCCGCAAGGACACTGTGGCTGCGGGACGGCCGCAAGCGCTGGCTCCACCGGATGGATCAGTTCCCGGAATTCAGGGAACGCGTCGCGCAGATCTATCTCGAGGAGCTTGAACCGATCCTGCGCGATATCCTGGAAAATGAGTACGGGCAGAATGAGGATCTTCTTGAGAAGGACACAAATCTCAACTATCTGCGCTGGCACAAGAAGCTGGATTACAGGGAACGGACCGGCATGGTGCGGACGCTGTTCGAAGAACGTGTGCAGTTTATGCATGACTATTATTTCGATCCGGAGAGTTTCTGCCGCCTCCTTTTCCATTTTGCCTGGGGAGACTTCTCCTACTATGTGAAAAAAGGGGAATCCATGGGATTTGTTCCCACAGCGGAGTACGGGGAGACCCAGTCCTCCGTCCAGCGGGAAGGGAACGGACTGATTACAGGCTGGCAGGATACCGAAAGCGGCGGACTGCTGCAGGCGGACACAGTCATTTCTCAGGACAGGGAATATGATCCGGTCTATGAATGAGAGCAAAGCCATAAATGCGGCGGTTTGCAGATGGAAATGAAGCTGCAAACGTGTCGGCTTGCTGATGAAAACAGCCAGGACTACTTTATGATTGAGTGATGGATCATGGGTACCGGGTTGCCGGGCTGTTCCGGCACAGGAGGAAGGATCAGAGAATGGATCATCGTGAAAAAAGAAGATGGAACAG
>Ga0256407_10006822_pt1 | contig 17476 bp, 11 predicted proteins | sample RumenRJG_04DNA_FD_193489 | JGI IMG/M metagenome (GOLD analysis project Ga0256407, IMG submission 193489) | Bovine rumen microbial communities from Lethbridge, Alberta, Canada - RJG_04 | ecosystem: Host-associated > Mammals > Digestive system > Stomach > Rumen | place: Canada: Alberta...
CACCATTTACTAAAACAAAAAAGATAAAATAATTATTTATAAATTTTAAAAAAAAATAAATAAATATTAAAATAAAAAAATATATTTTTTTATTTATATATAATTAAAACAAAATAAAATCAAGCAATATAATAAAAATAGACAAATTTAAATAATTTCCATTACATTTAATTTTTATGCTTTTTGCATTATAAAAAGTTTTTAATCTATCTTTCTCATCATCTAAAGCATCTTTCAATTTCCATTGAAGATAACTACAAAAACTAATACTATATGAATTTATTCTTGCATCAATTTGACAACATTTAAAATTAGAATCACTAGATTCAACATTATTACATTTATTATCACCTACAAAATTCATCATACATAATTGTTTAGAATAATCATTTTGAGAATTAATAAATGAAAAATTTAAAATAAGAAAAATAAATTTCCAGTTCATAATTATTTTATTCTTTAAAATTAAATTACAAATTTAAAAAAAGAATATAAAAAAAATATAAATAAAAAATAAATTATATAAAATGCTTGGGGATTATACCATAGAAAGTAAAATAGGAAAAGGGGCATTTTCCGAAGTATTCTTAGTAAAAAAAAATGGAAGTGACAAATTATATGCATCAAAAAGGATTCTAAAAGAAGCATTATTAAATAAAAAAATAAAACAATATTTTAATAACGAATTACACATATTAAAAAGTATAGATCACCCAAATATAATAAAACTATATGAAACAAAAGAAACATTTAATTGTTATTTTCTAATATTTGATTATTGCAATGGCGGTACTTTATCAAATTGTTTACAAAAATATAAAATAATGAATAAAAAGCCATTTCCTGAAGATTTAGTTCAATATTTCATGAGACAAATAGTTAATGGATTACGTTATCTTCATAATATGAAAATTTTACATAGAGATATAAAATTAGATAATATTTTAATTAATTTTAAATCAAATGAAGATTTCACAAATTTAAATTATTTCAATTCACAAATTAAAATAATTGATTTAGGTTTTGCAAGATATTTAGAAAATGATACTTTAGCAGAAAGTATTTTAGGAAGTCCAATGTATATGGATCCTCAAATATTAAAAAAAATGATGAAAATAGATAATAATAATAGTTTTGGTTATGATCAAAAAGCTGATATTTGGTCTTTAGGAACAATTTGTTATGAAATGTTAATTGGAACTCCACCTTATAATGCACATACTTATAATGATTTAATGAAAAAAATTAATTATGGTGATTATAAAATTCCAAATAATATAAAATTGAGTAAAGAAGTTATTAGTTTTATAAATGGTATGTTACAATATAATCCAAATTCAAGATTAGATATTAATGCTTTAGCTAATCATGATTTTATTATTAAAGATTGTAAAAATTTTCATCCTATTGATATTAAACAAATTGATCCTAATAAAAATGAAATTGTACTTAATTCTAGAGAAAATAAAACTATTTGGTTTTTATTTGAAACTGAGAATAAAAATGATAATCAAAAAATTAATTTAGAGGATATACCAAATGATATGATTGATAAAAATAAAATGAAAAATGAAAATGAAAAAAATTTAGAGTATACTGGAGTAAAAGGAAAACCAGAAGAAATTTTAGTAGGAAATGATGAAAATAATCAAGAGAATTATAAAGATGTTAATGAAATAGATGTAAATCAAAATTCAAATATAAATATAAATAGTTATGATAATAATAATAATGATAAAATAGAATTAACTAATGATAAAAATCAATTATTAAAAAATTGCTTTGAAAAAATTAATAATGATTTTTTATTTATTGATTCAATGTTTCTTCCTGTTCCTCCTCCTGAGGATCCTTTATTATTTCAAATAGATTTTTAATAAGTTTTATTATTATTAATTATTAATTTATTTTATTAAATGTTTTAATTTAATTATGGGAGCACTTAATTGTAAAAATTGTAGAAATGAATCTCAAAAAGAACAAACTGAAATACAATTTGATAATAATAATATTGAAAATGAAAATAATATAGTAAATAATGTTGATAATGGAAATGATATTAAAAATAAAGAAAAAAAGAATATTATTATTCAAAATGGTGAAAAAAATGAAAATTTAAATCAAGATAAAAATGATAAATTAAAAGGAGGAAAAAATTTAATTAATGATCAATTGACTACTGAAGGACATGAAACAAATAGAGAAGATAAAAAAAAAAATGAAAGTACTTTAAGTTTAAATGATGAAAAAATTGGGAAAATTGAAATAAATGATGATAAAGACATAAAACCTCAATTAGGAATAATAGAAGAAATTAATATTGTTAAAACAAATGATGGAAATTATAATGAAACAAATTTTAAATCAACTTCAAATAATTTTGAAAACAATATTATTGACAATAAAAAAGAAATTAAAACAACTGAAATAAAAACAAAGCAAAATAATATTAATATTAATAATATTAATGAAAATAATAAAAACAAATCTAATAATAATAATGAAAATATTACAAATATAAAAAATAATAATATTAAAAATATTAAAAATAGTATTAATAATAATAATGAAAATATTACAAATATTAAAAATAATAATATTACAAATATTAATAATAATATTATAAATAATAATAACAAAAATAAAAATACTAATTATGAAAATATTCAAATCATCAACAATCAAGCAAATAATATATTAAAACAGAACAAAAAATTTATAAATGAAAAAAATATTGAAATAAATTCCCAAAATGTATCTTCAATAGTTCCATCATATAATAATGAAATAAGTGGAAACTTATTAACAGGAAGAGTTGAACATTTTCAATTTGAAAATTCCTTCATAAAAAAAATAATGAATTCTAATATTACAAAAATAGATTTTGGTATAGATGAAAATAACACTAATTTAACAAATCATGAAAAAAAAATGTATAAAGAAGTAAAAAAAAATTTAGAACAATTTGAACCTCTAAATAAAAAAGAAATTAAAAATATAGAAAAACAATTACAAAAAATGCCAATTGGTACAATTATTCCAATTAATATTGATAATGATGAAGTTTTAAATAATGAAAATCAAATATTATTTAATAGTGAATTAAAAAAATTAATTAATTATGAATACAATTCAAGAAAACCAAAAATGTATTCATATAAATTTTGTTTATTAACATCAAAATATTTTAAATATTATAAAAGTAAAGAACAATTTTTAAGAGAGTTAAATCCAATTTGTTCTTTATCTTTTTCACAAATATCTAAAGTTAATTATGCTAAAATGAATATTAATAATAAAAGTATACATCATATTATTATTTGTAATAAATTAGGTTTAAATAAAAAAAATAATAATTCTTTTGTTATTAATTTTTTAGATGCTATTGAAAATAAAAACTTTAATTATGTTATACAAGATAATGAAAGTTTATTAGTTTTTACAAGTGAAAATGAGGAATTAATTCTTAAATGGTATTTTTTAATTCAATATTTTATTGAAAAAATAAGGGAAAATAGTAGTGTTTAGTTATTTTATTTATTTAAAAAAATTAATTTTTTTTATCTATTTAATTTACAATATTTCATAATAAATAAATAAAATTAATAATTAAATGAATATGATTGAAATTTATTTTGATTTTCATTTTCTGAATAGATATTATATTTTCTTTTTAATAAATCAATTCCAATTTTATTAAAATTATAATTGTTACTATTATTAATATTATTATTAATATTTAAATTTTTTAAATAATCTTTTTTATAATTTTCATTATTATTATTATTCCCTTTTTGATATATTTCTCTTACACTAGCAAGATAATTATCATTATTATTAAAATTATAATTTAAATAGTAATTATTATCATTAAATACACCAAAATCAGAATATTTTTTATGTAATTCTTTTAACTTTTGAATATTAGTATTATTTTCAAATTTTCCATAATTATAAGGAATTGTATTAAAAAGTTGATAATAATCATTTTTATCTTTTAAAGAATCTTCCTTTTGATGGTAACTATTTACAAATTTAGTATTATTAAATGAATTATTATTATTATAATTTGATTCTCTTTTTTTTATATTTTTATTTTTTTCAAAATTAAAATTAGGCATACTATATTTTCCAATATTATTATTATTATTTATATTATTATTATTTATATCATTAATATTTTGATTTGTATATTTAGAATATAATTGATTAACAGGAATATTATTCGATTTATTTTTATTTTCATAATTACTATATTTAAATATTATTTTATCTTTTGTATAATTTGGAGTTAAAGTTTGTTTAATTTTAACATCTTCTTTTGCAGATAAAGATTGTTTTTCAAAAATATTATTTTTTTTAACTCTTTCACTATTTAATAAATTTGAAGTATTTTTAATATAATTATTATATGAAGGATCAATTTTTTTATCATTTGGATTTTCTTCATAAATATTATATTCATATATTTTTTTATTTGATGGAGTTTCAATTTTTTGAGTTTGTTGATTTTTTTCTTCCTCTTTTTCTAAAAGTTTCTGTGCTTTTAATATAATATCTTTTCTATTATCAATATCTTTTTCAGAATCATTTGAAATTAAATCTAAATTAATTATATTATTAGTTTTTTTTAAATTCTCTTTTTCATTTTTTTGATTAGTAATCATATCAATTTTTAACTTTTTCTTCACTTCTATTTCATTATCATTTAATTTCACATCATTATCAATATCAATAGTTTTAATATTATCCTTCATAAGTGAAATAGGTGTTTTAAATAATTCAATTTTAATATTTTCTTTATCATTATTTAAATTATCTTTATTATCATTTTTTTTATTAATATTTTTCTTCTCAGTAACACTTTTTCTTTCTTTTTTAAGATTTTCATTTTTAGCATCTTTTTCTTTTTTAAAGAAATCACATTGATTAATCATTTCTTGATTAGGATTCTCAATTAAATAAACAGCAGCCTTCATTCCATTAAAAGGAAAAGAATTTCTTAAAACTGGAGGAGGTAAAATAATTAAACAAGGTGTTTTTTCATTACCAAAACCTTCAATTGATTGAAATTCCTTTTTATCATAATAATAATAATTAATTATTCTTTTTTCATATTGAACTATATTAAAAGTTAAAAGTGGTTCATGTAATAACATATGTAAACATAAACCAAATAATCCATCTAATAAGATATCAAATTGTCTATCATTAATTGCTTTTTCTAAATCATTTTTATCAAAATCAAAAGTATATAAATTACTAATTTTAATTAATTGATTTTTTATATGTTGAATATTATCTTTATTTAATTGGAAAATTTCTAAAAAATGTTCTTGAAAAAAAGGAATGAATTTAGAAATAATTTGTAATCTTTGTTCATTAGAATCTGGTTTAACTCCTAAACAAATTAATAAAGAATCAACTTTTTTTTCAATAATTTCTTTTGTTTCATTATATGTTATTATAGTTAAATCTTGACATATATTTGCAATGAAAATATAATTATTTAGAAAATTATCAAATGGTGCTAATAATTCAGTTTCTGTTAAATTTTCCCATAATTTTTTAAATTCTGAAGGAAGAAAAAATTGTACTGATGTATTATTTCCACCTCTTGCATTTTCATTCATTAATTGTTGTAGTTTTTTATTTGAAGTTTCTAAAGTTTTGATTTTTGTTTCACATTGAAGTAAATTTTTTTCCATTATTTTATAATTATTTTTATAAAATTCAAATTCTTCTTCTTTACTATTAAATTTTTGATTTCTTGAATCTGTAAGTGATTTTTCAGATAGAATACTATTATCCATTAATCGTTTTGATTTTTGATTTTAATAATATTTAATTTAGTATTAATTATATTAATAATACAAAATAAAAATTCATTATTTAAATCAATTAAAAATAAACCATAAATAAATTGTATTAAATAAATAAAAAAAATTAGTTTATCATTCCAAAAAAAAAATGGAAGAAAATGAAGAAAATAATAATAATGAATCATTTGAAGAAACAAACTGGTCTCCATATAATTTAAATATAGACTTAAATAAAAACATATCATCACTTTTTGAAACACCAACAGAAATACAAAAAAGAGTTTTAATATACACATCAGCAAAAGTAGATTTAATAGTCCAAGCAAGAACAGGAGAAGGAAAAACATTATGTTACTTAATTCCAATATTAAATTACATATATAATTTTTATGAAAGAAATCCAAAAATGATAAAAAAAATATCTCCAGTTTCATTAATAATTGTTCCAACACATGAATTAGGAGTTCAAGTTAAAAATCATATTGAAAATATTATAAAAGATAAAAAAAGTAATAAAATAGATTATAATATTTCAATTGCTAATATTTTAGGAGGATTCGCAAAACCGAAACAATTAAAAATTTTAAATAAAAAATCTCCTGAAATTATTATTGCAACTCCAGGAAGATTATGGGAAATTATTGAAAATGAAGAAAGTCAATTATTAGAAAATATAAAATATTTAAAATTTTTAGTTATTGATGAAGCTGATCGAATGACACAAACTGGTCATTTTAAAGAATTAAAAAATATTTTTCAACATATTTATAATAGAATTGAAATTAAAGGAAATAATGATGAGAAGAAAAATAATGTTAAAGAAAAAATAAAAAATATTGGAGGTAATATTAATAAAGAAAATGATATTATTGAAAATGAAAAATTAGCTAAATTATTAGGAACAAATATTGATAATATTGAAACTATTGATCCTATGGATTTAGTAGATGAAAATGCTAATTTTGATTTTGATGAAATTGAATATGAAAATGAAGAAGAAGAAGAAGAAGAAGAAAATGAAGAAGAAGATAATAATAAAAGTGAAAATGAAGGAAATGAAAAAAAAAATAAAATGAAAAAGAATAATAAAGGTAATTTAAATATAAAAAAAATTCATGAGGAAAAAAATAAAGAAAATGATGAAAAAATAGAATTTGAAAATAAAGTTGGAATGAGAACAATTTTATGTTCTGCTACAATAGATTCAATTAATAGATTTGAAGATAATAAAAAAAATAATAAAAAAAATAAAAATAAATCCAATTTATCAATAGAACAACAACAATTTCAAAATTTAATTAAAAATTTAAAATTCTATAACAAATTAATATACATTAAATTAAAATCAGGTCAAAATTTATTAGAAACAGAAGAAGAAAAAGAAAAAAAAATAAATAAAGGTGAACCAATATTAGAAGAAAATCAACCATCAATTCTTCCTTCAAAAATGAAAATTGATTGTTATAAATGTGAAACATCAATAAAAGATTATTATTTATATTATATTTTAAAAGAAAATATAAATTCAAAAATAATAATTTTTACAAATTCAATTTCACATACTAAAAAATTACATTCAATATTTAGTTACTTTAATGAATTTAAATGTTCAATTTTACATTCGAAAATGCAACAAAATATTAGAATGAAGAATTTAGATAAATTTACAAATAATAAAAATGCAATTTTATTTTGTACTGATATCGGTGCGAGGGGACTTGATATTCCATTTGTTGATTTAGTTATTCATTATCATATTCCTTTAGAAACTAAAATTTTTGTTCATAGAAGTGGGAGAACGGCAAGAGCAAAAAATAATGGAAGAGTTACTTCTTTAATTAGTGAAAAAGAATTAGGTTTATATAAAAGAATTATGATTGATTTACATTATAAAGAATTTTCTATGAAAACTTTGAGTTTAAATCAAATTGAAAGAATTAAAAGTTTATTTGAATATGCTAAAGAAATTGAAAGAGAGAATTTTAAAATTAAAAAAGAAAATAAAGAGAAACAATGGTATGATTTAAATGCTAAAAAATTAGATATTATTTATGATGATGATGATAGAGATGATGAAGATGATGTTGAAAAAAAAATGGAAAAAAAATATTTAAATAAGAAAAGGAAGTTATTAAATAAAGAAAAATTTCATAAAAAAAAAATATATACTAAATTAAATGAATATTCTATTAAAAGAAGTAGCTTTTTAACACCTGATCAAGTTAATAAATTGAATAATTTATTAAAAGATGAACAATTTAAAAATGAAAATATTACAAAAGCACTTTTTGATGCAAAAAATGATGCAAGAGTTGTTAAAAAAGATAAACCAAAAAAAAGAAGATATATGCATAGAAGAAAAGGAAAATAAATTTTAATATTTTATTATATATAAATAAAGAAAAAAATACCTTTTTTTATAATTATAATAATTATGTATTTTTTATAATATATCCATTATTTAACCATAAAAATAAATTTGAAAAAATAAAAAAAAATAAAAATTTTTATATGAAAAGAAAAGATATATAAAAATAAAATAAATCTTATTAAAATTCAAAAAATTAACTTAAATGAAAAGCATCTCTTCCTTCTTCAATAGCAATATATAATTTTTTCTTTAATATATCAATAGAAGAATAATTAGGAATTTTCAAATAATTTTGACAAGTCATAACAGAAGGTAAATGTAAATCAGGATTATTAATTCCATTAAATTCAGTTTGTGATTGAACAACAGTTAATTTTGGATATAAGTTTTTAAAACCACCAATTGGTAATCTTGGACTTCCAGTAACAAATAATAAAAACATTTTTCTTTCTTTTTTATTCATATTTAATAAAATGTCAATTAATCCTTTGTAAACTAAACTATTTTTATTTAAACCATGCATTGGAATTATATTTAATGTTAAATTTTCATATGACCAAATTTCATTTTCATTTGAATTTTTTTCTGTGTTTTCACTTCCACAAATAAAATCTTCTATTTCATTTGATAAAAATGATTTTAATAATTTTATATTAAAAACTTTATTAAATCCTTCAATAAAAGCTTTTATTATATCTTTTACACCATCAATTAATAAATTTTTAAAAACTAAATAAATATATTCATCTATATTATTATCTTTTAATATTATATTTTCTCCATTTTCTTTAAGGGGAATTGATTCATTCCAAGGACAATTAAAGAATATATCTAAGCTTTCTAAATTTTTACCATCAATTAATATTTTCTCATTATCTTTAGTATTTCTTTTAATTTTATAAATCTTTTCTAAAAATGATGAAACATTCTTATCAATTTTCTTAATTGAATTAATATTAATTGGTCTCTCTAAAACGAGATCCCAAAAAAGAGAATTTAAAGGAAAATCAATTAATCTATCATCATATAAAGCTCTTGCAATAACATATCCAATAACATTAAATAATTTTAATATTTTTTCATTATTTGAATTTCCTTTAATTAAAGGAATAGGAAAAAGAGAATAATCTTCAGTTTTATACCATAAATATTTATGATTTTCAATAATTTCTTTTGTAAATAAAGAATAATATTCTAAAGTTGGTCCCATTCCAGTTCCAGTTTCATTAAAATATTCAAATTCAACATATCCATTATAATTATTTATTTCATTCATTAATTTAAATGAATCTTCTAATAAATTATCTCTATGAATTTTAACTTTAATTCTTTTTAAATTTGTAATTAAATTATTCATTGATTTATCTTCAAATATATTTTCTCCTAAGAAATTTCTTAAAAAAATATATAAATTAGTCATTGATCTTTTATTATCAAAAGCAGTAACTTTAAATAATAAATATCGACTACTAAATGAAGTAAAAAAAGGAAAATTTCTATTAACTTCAGTACACCATGATGGAATTGATTTTGTACAAACAGCATAAGGATCTTTTATTTGTTTTGATAATAATGATGTCATTTTTATATTTTCAAAATTAATTGATGGTAATGAATGAACTTTGAATAAAGTTTTAAATTCAGATGATGATAAGTGAATTATTGATAATAAATAAAAAAATGGTGAGGCTCTTTTTATATTATATAAAGCTTTATTATTTATTATTTTGAAATAATAATATTTTTCAAAAAGAAATTTTTCTAATTCATAATTATAATTTTGTAAATTTGATAATTCAAAATTAAATGTTTTTTTTTTTGCATTTTTATTATTTGAATTAATATTTAAATTTTTTTCATCTAATTCTTTTTTCATGAAAGAAAATTGGAATTTAAAATCAGTACAAAAGAAACTAAAATCACTTTTTTTCATATTTTTTTTTGCATCTTTTAAAAACTCATGTAAAGTTAGATTTCTTTTCATTTCATATATCTCTCCATTAACATTTATAATATATAAAAATATATCATATTTATTTAATAAATCATCAATATTAATTTTTTTAATTTCTTCTTTTTTTTCTTTCTTTTCCTTATTATCTTCATCTTTTTTTTCTTGAGATATATTTTCTACATTTTTTTTTATTCTTTCAAGTCTTCTCTTTGCTAAATTTTCCATTATATTTTCAGTAAATTCTAAATTCTCATCTTCATTATTTGAACTAGAATCTTTCTCAATAAAATATTTGAAAATTTCTTGAAAATATTCATCATGTCTATTATTATTTGTTTCTTCATTTAATAAAACTTTATTTGGAATATTAAAAAGTTCTTTTTTTATTTGTTCTATTGTTGATGATGATTCTAAATATAATTTATTACATTTATTTTTATTGAAAAAATCAATTAAATCTCTGAAATTATCATCTAAACCAATTTCTTTTGGTATTATTATTTTATTATTATTTTCATTATAATTAAATTTAAATCCAATTTTATGTGGAATTTTATTTGGAATATTACCATTAAAAGCAGATAAAAATAATGAAGTTGCATTTTTCATATTATTATAACTATCATATAAAAAAAGTTTAAAACAATTCATTGAAGAAACACATCTTTGAAGTATTTGTATGAATTGAATAATTTTACTCTTTTTATCATCTTCATTTTCATTATAATTTAATGATGAATATAAATAATTTATTTTGAGAATTATATCTTTATTATATTCTCCTGATAATTTAACATTTGTTTTTGTGTCAAATTCTGTTGTATTATTATAATTTAATAAGAAATTATTATCAATATAATAAGCAAGATATAACATAATTTCTGATTTTTCAATTTCAAAAAATGTACAATTATTATCTATTAATAAATTAATTATGTCTTCAATTATTTTTTTATCATTGACATTATTTTCTTGTAATATTAATTTATAATCATTTAATTTACTCATTATTTCTATTGGATTAATTTTAGAATTTGATTTTAATATTAATTTTTTTATATTTTCCATATCAAAATATTTAGTTGTTAAAGTTTTTGAAGTTGATTTAATTGCATAAATAATTTGATTTTCATTATTTTTTGGACTTTCAATAATATTATCAAATATTTTTAAAATAGAAATATTAGTCTCCTTAGCAATATAAAAATTATTGTCTTCAATTGAATTTAATTTAGAAACATTTTCAACAACTCCATCTCTTAAAAATGAAATAATAAAAATTTCAGGAATTTTATTCATAATTAAATAAACAAGTGATAAAACTTCAACAATATAAGATGAATCTTTTGAATCTAACATTTTACTTATACTATTTGATAATTGGTTATCATCAATATATTTTTTAATATAATCAATTGATGAATTTGCAATATACATTTTAATTATTTTTATTACTCCTAATGTTGTCGCACTTGATGGTATATTTAATATATTTTCAATAAGTAATTTTAATATTTTTTCACTGAAAAAATCATAAAAATTTTTATTTTCTTCTGACATTATTTTTGTTTTTAAAAGTATATTATTTTGTTTATTAGGTTGATTTGGAAAAAACGATGCTAATAAATTGAATAATTCATTAAATAAAGAATGTGTATTTGAAGAATTAACTTTTGAACCATCATTTTTATTATAATTAATTTCATTTTTAATAACTTTATATATCATTTCTAGCATATTATTATTCAATAACATATTTGCAATATTATTTGACATAATACAAAGTAATTCAAAAATTTTTAAAATATATTTTATAGTATCAACATTAACATTAAAATTATTACTTGAAATATCTTTTTTTTCTTCAATATTAAGAAACTTAATTAAATTATCCATTAAAACATTAAGTAAACCATCTTTAATAATATCATCACAAAAATTACTAAAATCCATAGAATAATTATAATTCCTAACCCCATTCAATATATTATAAATAGATTGAATAGCTAAATCAACAATATTTTTTTCAATTTCAGAATTTCCATTTAATTTTGATAAAATAGTTAAATTCGGAATAGCATTTAAAATATAATTCTTAATATAATCAATATTATTTCCAACTTTACTCATATTAACACAAGCTTTCAAAGCACTTTTCCTTGTAGAAAGTTCAAAAAAATCAATAAAAGAAAGTACACTAATAAAAGCACCTTTTTCAATTAAAATATATGGATTTTCATAACTCATTTTTTCAATTGCTTTAATAGAACTTTCAACACCTTCAATTGATTCAACATTTTGACTCATTGAAATAATTTTTTGAATTCCATTATATTTAACAATAGTATTAGTTGAATGAGGATTAATATCTAATAAATAATTTAAACAATTTAATGAAATTAAAGAAATTTCAGGAATCATTGGAAATTTATCTAATAAAATTATTAATTGATGTATTAATTCAACGACTTTAACATCTTCTCCTACATTATCACTTGCCATTGATAATTGAGAACTTAATTCATTTAATGCTGAAATTATTTCCATTTCATCATTTGATTTAAATTTTTCTAAAGCATTTTTTATAAATTGGGAATTTCCTGGGTTAAAAAAATTTCTTAATGGATTTTTGAAATTTGAACCTTCCATTCCTAAAAATATTATATAAATGTTAATTTTTAAATTTTTTATTAAAATATAAATAAAAGGAGAAAATTTTTTCTAAAAGGATAAAAAAATTAGGAAATTTTATGTTTTTTTTTTAATTGTTTGGGAAAAAAAATTGGAGAATGGTTTTTTACTTTGGATTTCAAGGGAATATTCTTTCTTTTTTCCTTTTGGAAGTTTTGTTTTGTTTTTTTTTCCTTCATTATTTTGAAGAATTGTAAATTTAGGAAATTTTATTTTTTCTTTTAGATTTATTTCATTTGATGCATTATTTTTTGGGTTTCTTCTTCTTTTTCTTTTTGATAATTTATCAGTTGATGTTATAAAAATTGGTTTTTTGTCTTTTATATTATCTATTTCCATTAAATTTTCATTTTGATTTGAATTTCCTAAATTTTCACAATCATTTATGTTGTTTTCATTATTGTTAGTTGGAAGCTTTTCCATTATATATATTTTATTTAATTAAGATTAGTTTTATAATGGTAAAACTCTATAAATCAATATTATAATATAAGAGTGAAATTTTTGATTTTTTTTATTAATGTATATAAAAAGTTTCTATATTATTATATAGAATAAAAATTGAAAAAAGTTAGAATCAATATTTAATTAAATTTACTAAAAAGGTATTTTTAGAATTTTAATATTCTTTGTTATTTAATTTAAGATTGCATTTTTAAGTTAAATAAAATAAATTAAATTATAAATAGATAATATAAGAGATATATTAAATAAAAAAAATATAATTATTCAAAAATATCTTTTCTCAAAAGTATTATATATTATATTATCTTTTTTCATTGGAACTAATAAAAATTTATTTTTGTAATTAATACGTTTTTAATATATAAATTATCACTTATTAATAAATTAAATAATACTTTATTAACATAAAAAATTTTATTAATTTGAAAATTAAATTGCAAAATTAATCCTATTAAGCTCAAGATAATTTGTATTATAATTTTAAATATTATTTCCATTATAAATTTAATTAAGTAATCTTTATATAATTTGTATTTTTGATGAAAAAATACAATTAATTTAAATATCTTTAGAGAACAAATTCTTTAATATATTGTGTAGAATGATAAAATATAGAAATTATTTTATAGACAAAATATATAAATAGTTATTAATTTTTTCTACTAAAAATTTAATTTTAAATAATATACAATTATTTTTAAAAATAAATAATATTTTATATAAGTTACATTTAAAATTGAATTTAAATTTATTTAATATTTATATTTTTTATTTATTTCATTAAAAAAGATATAAACCTAATAAGTTTATGTAAACTAATTGAATTAAAAATTATATTTCTTTAAAATACTTAAAAATATAATTATTATTTTAAATGAAAAAATAATTTTTTTATAAATGGAATTATCAGAAGAGTCAAATGAAAAATTCAATAAAAAACCTTTATTTTATTTTGATTATTTATCAGATCAATCATGTGAAGAAATAGAAAGAATAATAAATAATAATTTTTTCTCAAATAGAAGTAAAGAATCATTAATTCATTATCAACCAATAAGATTTGTAACAGAAAAATATTTAGAATTACCACCAATAAAAAATAAGAATGAACAAGATGAATATACGAAAAAAAAAAATCTAAAATCAAAAAAAGAAAAAGAACAAATAAAAAAACATCTTAATTCAATGAGTTCAGATGATATTGGATTAAATACTAAATATAGAGAATTAAGAAAAATATTATTAGAAAAAAAAAACTCTAAAAAAGGAACTTACAAAATGAAATTACCAAAATTAGTTAAAAAAAAACCTGTTGATAAATTTCCTATTAAATATAAATCTAATTATATTGATCAAGTTGAAAATAATTTTATTAAACCTTATTTTAATAAAGATATCATTGTTTATGATGATTTTATAGAAAATAAACAGTCTCGAATTCCATTTAATTTTATTATAAATTAAATAATTTTAGAATATCATAATTTATAATAGATTTTTTAAATATTTTTATGAGTTAAAATTTAAGTTTTTATAACAAAATTCTTTAGACAAAATATTTTTTTCATTTTTATTTTGTAAAAGAATTTGATTATTTTCATTATTAAAAAAATTAAAATTATTATTATTGAAACTCGTCATATATTTATTACTCTTTCCAGAGTTTCCTTCATAATTTAATATTACATTATTATTAGAATAATTTTGTGACAAATCTAAATCTACATTATTTTCATTATTATTATAATTTATACTATTTTCATTTTCATTATTTAATATTAAATAAACTGAAATTTCCCCTTTTTGACTTTCCATAAATATTTGATTTTCTTTAGTTAAATCTTCAAAAGTTTCTTTATCTTCATTTTCAATATTTGGAATAGCTTTTTTTAAATTTTCAATATTTTTCTTATCAATTATTTCAATATTTGTATCAGGAGGAGTTTTAATTGCAATCATTTTATTATTATCATTATCTACTAAATTTTTAATATCATCATATGTAACATATGCATATTGTTTTGTTTCTTCTTTTTTTATTAATTTATCAAATTCTTTATTAATTTCTTCAATAAATAAATCAATTTTTTCTTTTTCTTTTTCTAATTCGAAACATTTATTTAATTTTTTTAGTTTATTATCAAAATCATTATTCTTATTTTTTTCATTTAATTCATCATCAATTAAATCTGATTTAATCCAACAAATTTGATTTTTTGCTAATTTTTTTATATAACCAATCCCTTCTAATACATTTGTTATATCATATATTCTTCTTTTTTTAACCTTTAATTTTTTGACTATTTCATTTATATTAATTTTTTCTATTCCTTTCATTCGAGTACAATCAATAAAATTCTTTGTTAATTCACCAAGTGAATTTTCTTGTCGAAGTCTTTTTTTTTTTAATTTATTATTTGTCTTTTCATTTACATCAAATTTTTTTTTTAATTTATATTCCCGCGCATTCATATTATCCATTTTTTTGGAAAATTAATGAAAAAAATAAATATTAAATAAAACAAAAAAATAATAAATAAATAGAATATATTTAGAATGGGAATATGTTGTGTTCATAATAATGTAATTGAACCAAAAAATTTAATAGATTTTCCATATAAAAAAAAGTATTCCAATTTATTAAATAGGAATATAAGTAGAGAAAATGAAAAATCAATTAATTTAAAAGAAAATGAAAAGAAAAATACAGAAGATAATTTTATAAGTTGTTTAACTAATAATAATATTAAAAGTATTAATGATGAAAAAAAAGAAAATTCATTTGGAGATAAAAATATAAGTTCAATTTCTCAAATTCATGTTAATAAAGAAACAAATGGAAATACAAATATTTCTGAAAGTAAAAAAATAAATCAAGATATTCCATTGAATAAAGAATTAATATTAAATAAGAAAAAAAATAAGAAAGAAATTATTTTCTTATTATTTGGAGATAAATGTACTGGTAAATCATGTTTTATAATACAATTTATTGATAATTATTTTGAAAAAAATTATAATCCTACAAAAGAATTGAAATTGAAAAAAAAAACAGTTTCATATAATACACATCAATATCAATTAAATTTTATTACAAAAGAAAATGATTATAAAGAAAAAAAAATTATTATAATGAAGTTGATTTTTTTTTATTATTTTATGATATTACTAATGAAAAAAGTTTTGAAATAATAAAAAATATAATTGAAAATAATATCAATAAATATTTAATTGAGTATTTAGATGGTACTCCCAATATTATATTAATTGGGAATAAAATAGATTTAGAAAATGAAAGGAAAATAAAAAATGATGATGTTGAAAAATATTGTAAAGAAAAAAAATATATAAATTTTGAAATATCTATTAAAAATAATCAAAATATTAATTTAATGATGAATGTAATTTTAAAAGCATTTGATCAAATATCTTATGTTGGCTAAAGTAATTTTTTTAATTAATAATATAAAATTTACTCTGTAAAAAATAACAAAGTATATTATAATATAAAAATTGATACTGGTTATTTATATAATACAAATTATAATATTGTTAAATTTTTTTCTCTTTTCATATATTATTAATTTTTATGAATATGGTTTTTGGAGACTTCTATTTTGTAATAAATTGAATGAATAATCTCAATGAAAAGTATGACTATATTTATTTAATTTAGTAATAGAATCATTAAAACAAAATTTGAAATAACAAATAATATATTTTTTTTCATTATTTCTTTTATTATGTTTTTAATTAGGGTAAATTTAATGATTGTTCAATTGGTAATTCATTATCATTATCATAATCATTTTCTTCTTCTAAAAATTCTCTTTGTTCTAAATTAAGATAATTTTATTTGATTATTATTATATATATTCTTTCCATTACATTTTGAAATAATTGTACTATTGATATTGAGTTATTTTCTTTTTCATTGCTTTTTATATTTAATTCTTTTTCTAATTTTTTTTTGTAAATTTGATATTTGTTTTCTAATTTTATATATATAATTAAAAGAATTTAATTTTATTTTTTTATATTTTTTTATTTGTTATTTCCTTTTCTAAAGATGAGATTTGATATCTTAAATTTATATTTTGTTTTGATATCTCATTTTATTCAATTTCAATTGAGTTTAATTGTTTTGAATGATTATTTATTTTTATTTATTTG
>Ga0256407_10006823_pt1 | contig 17471 bp, 15 predicted proteins | sample RumenRJG_04DNA_FD_193489 | JGI IMG/M metagenome (GOLD analysis project Ga0256407, IMG submission 193489) | Bovine rumen microbial communities from Lethbridge, Alberta, Canada - RJG_04 | ecosystem: Host-associated > Mammals > Digestive system > Stomach > Rumen | place: Canada: Alberta...
AGAGATCCTCTGGCCTTTTCTTGAGATAAACAGCGCGTTCAGATCTTCAGAGGGAACTTTTCTTTCGTATTCAATGTAGTCCTGAAGCGCCTCCTGTACCGGCGCGTTGAAATATACATACTGTTCTTTGCGGCCTTTTCGGAAGATCTTGATGCGCCTTTCGTTCCAGTCGATATCCTGCAGATCGATTCCTACCATTTCACTGACACGAATACCTGTGTGGAGCAGAAGAGTCAGGATCGCCACATCCCGCATCTGAGAGTTTTTGGCAAATTTAAACTGCGTTTTGGTCAGTGAATCGCCTGTCTCCGCGCCCTGAAGCACATTTCTGACTTCTTCCTTTTCAAGATAAGTGATCGCTTTTTCTTCGATCTTGGGCATGTCCACAAGTTCAGCAACATTTTTCTCTAAATGATTGTGTGCGATCAAATAGCGGTATAATGCCCGAAGAGAAGAAAGCTTTCTCGCTCTGGCGGGAGCCTGATTAGATTCTTTGATGGTCTTGTTGTTGTTGGGATCCTTGCGGTTGTAGCGCATCAGATACATCAGATAGTCCTGGATGTCGTCGGCGGTAAGAGAGCCGAGGGTCTGTATCGAGATCTGCATGACAGGGATTCCGAGGGCCTTTTCAAGATACTCAAAGAAGACTTTGATGTCACCGACGTAACCGAGTACGGTGCGCGGCGCCTTGTTCTTGGTGACGAGATATTCATTTGCAAAGCGGCGTACGAACATCGGAAGATCTACTGTGAGATCATTTATTTTTTCAAGTACGCGTGTATTTTTTTCATCGCGGTATGCTTCCATGAGAGAGCTCCTTGTGTATTTGTAATATATGTAATAAAATGCACAGAGGCGGCAAAACACCGCTTCCGCGTTTATTATAGCATATTTACGACGTTAAATCCATATTTAGCGGCGTAATAGATCTCAAAATATACTACTGCTTTCAGAATAAAAGGCAGCCCGTCAGATCAGACCGATCCGGCAGGCTGCCTCTTTTTATTCGATATGGATAATGTGATCATTAGCTGACAACAATCTCCTCCTCAGAGACCTCCAGGGGCTCGCTGAGCGCTTTTTCTTTCAATGCATAGTCACGGATCATTTTCGCCAGCTGAAGAGCTATACCGACCTCACAGCCTGCCACAAAGGCAAGTCCTGCGATCGCAGCCTTTAATCGTTTATTCAATGATCGATCCTCCTTAATGTATATAGGTTACCTGTTCTCAAAATCCTCAATGACCTGCGTCAGGAGGTTTACTGTGCCGTCTATCCCAAAGAGACTTGTGTCAATGGACAGATCATAAGTATCCGCTCTTCCCCATTTTTTCATGGAATAATAGTTGTAGTAACTCTGCCTCTGCTTGTCCTTACGGAGAATGAAATCCCTGAGTTTGTCAGGATTGGCCTTATCCTCCGCGGGCACGTCGGGATAATTCGCGGCCCTTGCGATCCTGAACTCCTCGCCGGCGTGGAAAAAGAGGTTGATAACATTGGAAAAATCCTGAAGCGCGCAGTCGGCGCAGCGCCCAATGATCACACAGGCGCCTTCCTCCTTCGCGATCTTCTTGATCGTGTCGTACTGGGCAAGAAATACTTTCTGACTGATGGGCATATCGGCGAACCCTGAGCCGCTGAAGCCGAACGAATAAGTGTCCATCACAAGGTTATACAGAAATGAGTTCGTGGGACGCTCATCCTGCTGCTGCACGATTTCCTGACAGAAACCGCTGTCCTTGGCGACTTTATTCAGAAGTTCCTTGTCATAGAAATTGATTCCGTAGTAGGCCGCGAGTTTCTGTCCTACTTCTCTGCCACCCGAACCATACTGTCTTCCGATCGTGATTATTGTGTGCATCTTCTACCTCCGCGGGCGCTGTTGATTGCTGCAGAAAATCCGTTAAAAACACAAATGATCAAATATCTGTCTATTTAATATTATACACGTACGGGTTTTGCTATGCAATTTCTATAATATGTCCTAATTTTTAAGTTAATTGTTATTTAATTTGCTGAGTATATCTTCAAAATACTCTGGAAGAGGCGCGTGAGTCTCAATATATTCACCGGTTCTGGGATGAATAAATCCCAGTATACCGGCGTGCAGGCACTGCCCCTGAGTGATGAAAGGGGATTTCCTTCGTCCCGCATATACTTCATCCCCCAGCAGCGGGTGATGCACATGGGCCATATGAACACGGATCTGATGAGTCCGCCCTGTCTCGAGCCGGCATTCCACATAGGTGTACTGTCCGAACCGCTTGAGGACTCTGCAGTGTGTCACTGCTCTCTTGCCGTCGCTTCTCACAGTCATTCTCTTTCGGTCTTTCGGATCTCTTCCTATGGGAGCGTCTACTGTGAATTCGTCTTCCGGAATATTGTCGTAAAGAATGGCAAAATAGCGGCGCACGATACTGTGCTCCTGGAGCTGGGCCGCAATACTGTTGTGGGCGGCGTCGTTCTTGCAGATTATTACGCTGCCGGTGGTATCTCTGTCGATCCTGTGGACGATCCCGGGGCGCATTACGCCGTTGATCCCCGAAAGACTACTGCCGCAGTGGTACATGACTGCGTTGACAAGTGTCCCCGAATAATGTCCGGGAGCGGGATGAACGACCATTCCCTTTGGCTTATTGACAACCAGAACATCTTCATCTTCATACAGAATGTCGAGAGGAATGTTTTCCGGCAGGATATCCGGAATGATCTTTTCGGGCAGAACCAGGGTGATCTTGTCATTCTCCCGCACTCTCGCGCTCGGTTTCGCTGTTTTGCCGTTTAAGAGGACGCTTCCGTCCTTAATGAGGTTTTTGAGATAACTCCTGGACTGACCTTCGGACAGGGAAGCGACTACAGCATCAAGCCGCTCGTCGTCAAGTTCCTCCGGTACCGTGAATTCATTGATCTGTTCCATAATATACCTCCGGATTATTACAAAGAATTCGCATTCGGGTCAATTTTGTCAATGCCCGAACTGCAGATCTTCCTCCTTATAATAGAAAAGGATCAGGAAGGCCAGAATAAAGACGGAGCAGGTGACATAAATATCAGCCACATTGAATACAGGAAAATCGATCAGGGAGAAATAAATAAAATCCCTCACGTAATGAAGAGTGATCCTGTCATACAGATTTCCTGCCGCCCCTGCAGCAATAAAGATCAGAACAAGTCTCAGAGGAAGGTATTTCTTTCCGTCCGGTATCCTGAGATATACAAAGATCAGAACTGCCAGAGCGACAGCCGATATAATACCTAGTATTAATGTTCCGTTCTGGAAAATACCAAACGCAGCTCCCCTGTTCTGGATATAGTAAAACTCCAGTGCTCCGGGAATAAGAGGGACTCTTTTCCCGCCCTCAAGGGCGTTTACCGCGATGGATTTGGTGAAAAGATCAAATGCGGTCAGCACTGTAAATAATACGGCGGCTTTAATGATCCTTGTTATATCTGCCTTCATATATGTTCCTCCAAACAGCGAATTGACTAAAACGGTCAGACTGATATAGTCAATCGACTGATTTGGTCAATATGCTCTCTGCAATGTGTTCTTTATGCAGTGACTGTAAAAAGCGCACCAAACATCGTCCGGTGCGCTTCGATATACTTAGATAACTATGATCTTCCGCGGTATCAGTTCCTTCCGCCGTAAGGCATGCTCAGGGAATTGCTCTCTGTGCGGCCGATGCCGGCCTGAGTGGAAATGTCGCCCGAAACATCGACGTTTGCGGGAGTGATCACGAAAATATAATGAGAGATCTTCATGACATTTCCGTGAACCGCATAGCAGGATCCGGATGTAAAATCGATGATCCTCTGCGCGATCTCGACATCGAGTCCCTCAAGGTTGAGGACTACTGTGCTGTTAGCCAAAAGTGTATCTGTGACTTCTCTCGCGTCGTTGACAGATGTGGGCTTAATGATGCATACTTCCATTCCTGCCTCCGAATACTGCTTCTTAACCTGCCTGGAAACCGTAGAGGATTCACTCTTGTCAGCGGCGGCGCCGCCGAAACGCTTTCTGGCTCTCGGCGCAGGAACCGGTTCCTCGTCCTCAGTGAGATCATCAAAAGATGCTGAAGTCTGGGCAGCCCTTGAAGATCTTACAGGCTCTGCGGTAGCGGCAGGCTTATCATCTCCGTAATAATCCTCGTCCTCATACTCCTCATCTTCATCAAAATCTTCATCGTCATTAAACTTCATGGCGTTGATAAGCTTATCCATAACACTCATATCTGTCATACTCCTTTATTATAATTAACCGGCTTGCGGGCCTTTAAAGTGCTCTCAGCTGTAGATCCGCTCTCCAAAAATTCCGGTCCCGACGCGTATATGCGTCGCGCCTTCCTCGATCGCGACCTCAAAATCGCCGGTCATTCCCATTGAAAGAACACTCATAGACACATTATCAATGCATTTTTGACCTATGTCAACTGCTAATTCCCTCAGCCCTGCAAAATAGGGCCTGTTGGACTCGGGGTCTTCGGTATAAGGCGCGATCGTCATAAGGCCCTCGATCTTTATGCCGCTTAGTGCGGAAGCGTCTTTAACGAGCGTCGGAGCTTCATTTGGAGATACCCCGAACTTGCTCTCTTCATCGGCCATGTTGACTTCAATAAGCACGGGAATAACGATACCTGCCTTTAAGGCCTCCTCGCTGATGGTCTCCGCAAGCCTCAGGCTGTCTACACTGTGGATCATCACTGTCCGGCCGATCAGCTGTCTGACTTTGTTTCTCTGAAGATGGCCGATCATATGCCATCTGATATCATCGGGCAGATTCGGCTTTTTCCTGCAGATCTCCTGCACCTTATTCTCGCCGAAATCGCGCTGGCCGGCTTCATAGGCCTCTCTGAGCATTTCTTCAGGTTTGGTCTTCGTAACGCAAATGAGACTGACTTCGGATCTGTCTCTTCCCGCTCTCCTGCAGGCGCTTCGGATTCTCTCTTCCACGCTCTCTATGTTTTCTCTTACCAAAGCTCCGCTTCCTTTCTGATTGGAATATGTCATGGAATACACAGGTTTTTGTCAGCGATAATAGTCGTTCATTTTGACGGAGTCCGCATAAAGGACAATATAATCGTATTCCTGAAGACCGTAAAGTGAGTTGGGCGCGACTATAGCGTATTCCTCGTTCTGATAGAGAATATTGACCTGGCGGAAATCAGGATAGCCCTTGTTGATATAGTAAACGCCTATCAGTTCGTCCTGATCGCCGATCGTAAACTGATCGGAGGAGTTTGGACGGTCGATGATCATGCCGGCCCTCAGAACACTGTCGTCCAGATAATAGCAGTCCTCATTTTCACTGTAAGGGACGGCAGGAACGAACTGTACGCTCTTTTCGTTATTCTCGGTATAAACTTCCAGGAGTACGCCGCTCTGGCCTCCTACGCCCTCAAAAACGAATTCCTTGGGTACCAGGAAGAAGGAACCCTTTGTGATCGAGCTGTTGGGAACCTTAAGCCCGGATTGCTGCGAGGCGATCAGTTCAACATCCACGAAACGGTCCAGGCAGAAATCGGACATGGAATTACTGAAACGAAGGTTGACATAATAGTTGTCGTTATCATCGCTTCTGGATGATACGGAGGCCCAGGAGATCATCTGATTCTCAAGAAAACGCACCTGTATGTAAGCTCGCTTTACAAGCTCGCTGGCCTCTTCTGCAGATGCTACGTGGATCGCAACCGACCAGTTCTCGTCGGTCACCATCTTATAGGCCGGCTCTCCTGCTGTGATCCTGCTGCCGTTTGCGATCTGGTTCTTTTTGTATCGCGTCCTGTCAAAATTCTCAACTGTCAGGTTCTCGAAAGTAATACCCTCGCAGTTGTCGACAAAATATAGTATCTCGCCCGTCTCTTCCGCATAGCAGGGATGTATTGAGGTGGAGCTGAGATCCGGGATCTCGCTGAGCACCTTGCGGTTTGATATCTTCTGCGCCGAGCTTACAGCGCCGCTCTTAAAATCATAGATACTGACAAAGTCGCCGGGAGAGAACTTTCTCGAGTACAGGATTGCTTCTTCCCTGAAGCGGCTCAGATCATCCTTGGATAAAGTAGATTCTTCGTCAGGCTTCAGATAGTCCGTTATCTTTCCGGTCTCATCCACAGAAAAAGCCAGTCCGCCTTCCGGAACTCTCTCACCCTCCTTGTTGTAGAAATTGATCGTCCCGGTGTAGTCGCTGTTAACGACCGATTCGTTGCGGAGCGCAATACCCTGATAGACCTGGTTATCTGATAGAGAACCCGAGCGGACCTCGTAGACTTCCGTCTTGTGGGAAGTGAGGTATGTCAGTACGCTGATCAGTACATAGATGAAAATGATCAGGAACATGAAAAGTCCCACATTAAGCCTGAAAGGGCGCCGGTATGGAATTGTTCTTGCCGTAGGCTGTTTATCCGTCAAAATCGTTTACCTCCGGATCTGTGACAGGTAATGGAGGTTATTTCCGCAGACACTGCAGAACAAAACGAGCCTTGGAAATACTTGATTCCCAAGGCCCTCCGTAATCATATTGATCAAAGCGCGACTGCGATCAGTTCCTGGAACTCTGCAGGAACTTCGTCCTTGTCCATTGCAATGCTGATGATGAAACTGACACCAAACATATCTCCAATCTTCTGGATACGCTTGAGTGTATCAGTAATATCCTGGCCTTCCAGGTGAGCAATCTTCAGAAAGCTGTCAAAATACATCTGTTCCAGGTCGTGATCCTGAGAAATGATACCGCAGATAAAACCGATAAACTGATCTGTATTCTCAATCGCGAAATCCGAAACATTGATCAGACGAACGCGGTTATTGAGTTCAAACATATGCTTGGAGCTTTTATCCAGGTAGCAGATATTTCCCAGAATATCCTTTACTTCGGAGTTGACTTTCTCAAGAAGATATCTTGTCTTCCCTCTTCCTTTGTTGCCGATGATTAATTGAACCAATGGACTTACCCTCCTGTGTGTAATGATGGGAATTCCCTGTTTTCCTTAAAAAACAGGGAATTGTTTGTTTCATTATAGTTTATCCGCCCTTAAAATACAACCGCTAATTCGGTATTTCAGACAGCAGCAGATTCATGTCCGAGTAGAGCTCGTCAAGGGATTCTGTCTTCATAACAACCGAAATGAAGTAGTTGTCGGATGCGTTCCGGGACAGGATAATAAGGCAATGGCCTGCGGGCTCGGTAGTGCCTGTCTTGCCGCCCAGTACAGTGATCCCCTCGGGGGCATCCACATCTCCTGTAAGATAGGCGTCTGTTGCCCTTACAGCGATGCTCTTATTGGAGCCGTCAGGTCCGACGAACATTGTGTTATACTCCGACTGCGGCAGTATTTTCCTGATCAGCTCATATTTAGCAGCTTCATTGAGGATCAGATACAGATCATAGGGAGTCGTATAATGATTCTCGTCATGAAGTCCGTGAGGATTTGTAAAGTGTGTGCCGGTCGCTCCGATGGCCCTCGCTTCCGTGTTCATGAGCGATACAAATTCATCATAACTCCCGCCGATATTCTCCGCGATCGCGATCGCGACGTCGTTGGCTGAAAACACGAGCAGATAGTTGATCGCCTGTTCCAGACTCATGGAATCTCCGGGCTCCAGCACCAGGCGCTGTGCATCCGCTCCCGGATAGGCGGCGTTCTCGGAGATCGTGATCTGCTGCGAAGGGCTTCCGTACTTGAGCGCGACCAGCGCAGTCATGAGCTTGGTCGTACTTGCGGGATAGACCCTTGTAGTGAGATCGGATCCATAGATCGTATTGCGGCTGCCAAGATCAAAAAGCCCCGCAGTGCCTACTGACAGTTCTGAATTGCCCGGCGCTTTTGCGTCCTCGGGAAGGCACAGGTCATACGCGAAGGACTTCTCCTTCAGTACGGATTCCTGAGAAGTTACCATAGGATTGATCTGCTCGGAATCCAGCATGCTCTCGTAATCGTCGCTGATGACTCTTCCGCATCCTGTTAAGGCGGCGCATAAGAGCGCCCCAAGAAAAATCAGTCTTAAATACTTATTTATACATTTCACGCCACTCAAGATCCCCCCGGTCCAAAGATTTGATCAACAGCTCTGCGGTCGCAAGGTTTGTTGCCATTGGAATATTGTGCATATCGCAGAGTTTGACAACATCGTTTACATCAGGCTCATGCCTCTTGGGATTGAGCGGATCGCGCAGAAATATAAGCAGATCGATCTCATTCTGCTCGATCTGCGCCCCGATCTGCTGCATACCGCCGAGATGGCCTGCCAGATGCTTGTGAATATTGAGGTTTGTGACCTCTTCGATAAGTCTTCCGGTTGTAGCGGTGGCGTATAATTTATGGCGGCTCAGAATACCCCGATATGCGATACAGAAATTCTGCATCAGCTTCTTTTTCGCATCATGTGCAATCAATGCAATCCTCATTGCTCTCTCCCTCGGTTTACTGTATGTTCAGATGCAGTTTTCAGATCATTCTTTAAATTAATACTCTGTACAAGTCCCAGACCGCAATACAGGCAGAGAAGGCTTGTGAGCCCGTAGCTTACAAAAGGAAGCGGGATCCCGGTATTGGGAAGGAGTCCAGTTGCGACGCCAATATTGACGTAGCTCTGAAATCCGATCCATGAAGCCATTCCTGCGGCGATGATCCTGTCGCGTATGCTGCTGCTCTTTGATGCGATCATGTAACAGCGGACAGCTATGACAGAGATCAGGATTATCATGATACAGCATCCCAGAAAACCAAGCTGCTCTCCGATCACGGCAAAGATAAAATCGGTCTGGGACTCTGAGATAAACCCTGTACCGAGAAGAGTACTCGATTCATCGACATGAAGGCCCTTTCCGATCAGCCTGCCGGAGCCGATCGCAGTCATGGAATTCATAGTCTGATAAGCCGTTGAGGCGGCGTAATCTTCGGGATGAAGCCACGCCAGTATTCTCTGGCGCTGGTAATCGCCAAGAAACGGCATATCGCCGATCACAGATAAGTAAATGATTATAAATGCAGCCGGTACTGCTGCAGCTGCTGCTCCCGCCACGATCTTATAGTCAATTCCTGCGACAAACACTATCACACAGAAGATGAGAAAAACCATGATACCGGTTGACAGATCCGGTTCTTTCAGGATCATAAAGAACGGCGGAAGAATCAGCAGAGTGCAGAAAACATAGACCAGCGGCCGGGCAAATTTACCCTTCATTTCAATTATGTACTCTGAATAAAATAAAATCAATAATATTTTTGCCAGTTCGGAGGGCTGGAAAGTAAGCCCCGCAACGGAGATCCATCTCCTTGCTCCGCCGCCCGAAGAACCGAAAATAAGCACAGCCAGAAGGGAAATGACAGTCACGGCATAGTAGATCTTCCAGTACCTTGTGATCTTTTCTGTGTCGACGAGACTCAATGCGATCATTAGGATTATGCCGATAACGCTGCCGGCGGCCTGTCTGACCAGTATGCCGCTGCTTCCCGTGATCTCTGTAATACTTCTGATGGATACCAGTCCCATCAGATTGAGCAGGATCACTGAAGCGGTGAGGATCGGATCGATCCCCGCGATCTTTTTGATATTCCCGGATATTGAACTGATCTCTTTGTTTTTCATTTCTTTAATCACCATTCTCGTAAACTGGGATATCCTCGGAGGAAAGGATGCCGGAAAGAGAATCCGGGTCAAAATAGTACTGCATCACCTGGGCTGCTGTCAGCGCCGCGTAACTTGAACTATAACCGTTCGGAATGCGCACAGCGACGGCGATCTCGGGGTTGTCGAAAGGCGCGTAGCCCAAAAACAGAGCGTGGTTAGGGGTGTTGTAGCCCTGCTGCGCCGTTCCGGTCTTTCCGGCCGCCGTGATCCGTTCTCCGGATCCGTCTTCCGAGACGCGGTTAATGGAAGAAAAACCGTATTTAGAGGTGCAGACTCTCTTCATTCCCTGAGAAACGCTCTCCCAGTAGGAGTCGTCGATCTCAATGGGATCGAGCGGCTTGGAAGAATATTTTTCAAGAACGGTTCCGTCCTTGTCTTCGGAGTGATCAAGGAGCGTCAGGTCGTACACGTCTCCTTTGGATGCGACCGCTGCCACATATCTTGCGAGAGCCGCGGTAGTATATCCGTTATTTGACTGTCCGATCGCGGCGCGGACAACGTCTCTTGTCGCGACGGACGGGTCGGCCTCTTCTATCTCCACGCCGGATTTTCTGTCAAGACCGTACTTGGAAGCATATTTTGACAGATGTTCAATACCGGTATCGTTGCTGAAACTGCCATCCAGTTCACCGAGTCTGTAGCCGACTTCATAGAAGTAAGTGTTGCAGGAGTTGGTGATCGCGTTCTGCATGTTCTGCCAGCCGTGTCCGTCGGGATAGATCCAGCAGGCCGGGGACGGCTCTATTTTGTCAAATATGTCATAGCAGTCCACCGTATCACGGGTACCGATCACTCCCTCGCCGATCCCCGCCGCAGCAGTTACCATCTTGAAGGTGGATCCCGGCGCGGTCCTTTGCTGCGTCGCGTGGTTGAGCATAGGCTTGGACGGATTGCGCTTGATCATGTCCATGTAACTGTTTTCAGAAAGACGGTTGCAGTCATATCCGGGATAACTCACAAGAGCGAGCACAGACCCGTCTGAGGGGTCCGTCACAACGACAGAGCCGCTGAAGGGATACAGATGCAGATCGCCGGGTGTGAGGCTTCCGTTCTCTATGATGCGCCTCACATAGTTATAGGCCGCTTTCCTTTTTCCGGATTCAATGGCTTCCCTGTCGGATTCCGAGGGATCATAAATGCCCTGATCGAAAAGGACCATGCATACCAGCTCTCCATTTGCTGCTCCGGATTCCATGAGGTATTTGCATACAATATTGCCGAAACTGTAGTCTTCACAGGGCTCGTCCAAAACATAGCCGGTCAGCGTACTGAATATGTCATCCGTATCTTCAGAGTCAGCGCCGATCAGATCTGTGTCGATCCAGCCTTCCGCCGCGGCGTGGTAGAGAAACTCGCCGAGGGAGACAGAACTTCCTGCAGTCCACTCTCGGTATATGTCGTCGTCATCATCCACAAGCGATGTGTCGATCACGCCTCTGTCAAATAGCGCCCTGCTGATATAGGTCGCGTATTCCTTATATTCCTGCGTGAGCGCGTTGAAGGGAGTTCTGCCGGCCTGCAGTTCGGAGCGGATCCCTTCCTTGACACTCTCCAGATACGCGTTCAGTATACCCTGCATCTGCCTCTCACTGTCTGAGGCGTCTTCCGCGCTGAAATGGTCTCTGTCGATCTTATAACTGAGCAGAGATCCGTAAACATCCGCTGCGGGTATGAGGATATCTGATCCGTCAGTTTCCGCTGTGATCTCAAAGGAATTCACTTCATCCGTCAGTTTGGACAGGATGATGTTCCTCATATTCATCTCCAGGATCTTATAGATATTTTTCTGAAGTTCGCTGTCAATTGTCAGCCAGACATCGTTTCCTTCTTCGGGACGGACATAGGAGATCTCATTTTGTTCTCTTCCGAGATTGTCGACACTGATCTCCCTGCGGCCGTTCTTACCCCGGAGTGTTTCTTCCATGCTGGCTTCAATACCTACTTTCCCGATGTAATCTCCTGAATTGTAGAGATCGCCGTACTCTTCCAGTTCCTGCGCGCTGACAAGGCTTATGTATCCGGTCACTGAGGACAGATACAGACTGTCATTATATACGCGCTTATAATCGTTCGCGATGCTGACGCCGTCGAGGCTGCTGTCAGCTACTATCGCGTCCGCAGTGCCGCTGCCCACATTTCTTGCGAGAACTGTGGGGATATATTTCTGAAACGCGTTGAGTGCCAGGCGATATCGGGTGACGACAGTATTCAGGAAAAGGAAAGCCTTATCCGGGGTGTTGAGATCTCTGCTGATCCTGTAACGGTCAGCCAGCATAAGAAGCACATCTTCTGCTGATGCCGCTCTCTCCTCCTCGCTCAGGGTGTCTGTGAGAGGATATCCGTATACATCGGCAAGAAAACGAAGATGCTCAAAGCCGTCGTAATCAAATACATATCCGGAGCCATCCCAGGAGATCCCGAAATCCCCCTCTGTTTCCTCGCCGTTTTGGTCAAGAATCTGAAGAGTCTTAAGGATTATGCTGTTAAGCCTGTCATTTTCTTCTCTCGTATTGCCGGTGTTGTCAACAATCGTTACATTCAAAGAGGCGGCGGTATCCGCGATCACGGCGCCGTTTCTGTCGAGGATCCTGCCTCTTCTGGCAGGAATACTGACGGTCCTTGTAACGCTCTCCTCAAAAGACTGCGTGAAGTCCTCCCCGCGCAGGATCTGAAGATAATAGAGGCGCCCGACAAGGACAAGCGCCAGCATTACGGAAAGGATTGCCAGTAAGATCGAACGGCTCCTAAGGTTTTGTAGTTTCATCGCTAAGTAACCCCATCTCCTTTAAACTGCAGTAAGACAGATCTCCTATTATTATGTGGTCCGTCAGGATGATCCCCAGGATTTCTCCTGCCTTTGAGACCTGTCTTGTTGAAATTATGTCCTCTCTGCTCGGGCTGGGATCACCGCTGGGGTGATTGTGCAGAAGGACGATCCGGACAGCCTGCCGCTGAAGCGCTTTGATAAATATCTCTCTGGGTGAGATCAGCGCTCCGCTGACTGTGCCGACGGTCATGATATCTTCGCCCAGAAGCGACATTTTGCTGTCAAAATGAAGCACGACAGTCTGTTCCCTGTCCAGGTGCCTCATACTTTCCATGTAGTAATCGGCGATTTTTTGCGGGGAGTCAAACTTTTGTGAGTTTCTGATCTTCTCCCGGACGATCCTTCGCGCGATCTCGGAGAGACACAGGAGTTTTACCGCCTTAACTTCTCCGATCCCGGGGAGCGCTCTCAGCTCCTCCATGCTGATGCCCGGAAGAGCTGACAGGGATTCGCACTGCGGGTCATGAAGCCCGAGTACTCTCCTGCCAAGTTCCACTGCCGATATTCCTTTTGTACCGGTCCTTAAGATGATTCCAAGCAGTTCCGCGTTCGTAAGACTACCGGGACCGCTTGAGAGAAATCGTTCATAAGGCTGTTCTTTGATCTGCTGCATTCCACCTCCCAAAGCCTCTCCGGGCGTCAGAAGAAAGGGATGCGCCTTATTCCGGCTTAGTCAGGTTTCGATCAAGTCTGCACAGACCTCTGTCCAAAAGATTCTGAAGGGATTTGAGAATTCCCAGTTTGGCGTGAGGCCAGGTGAGTCCTCCCTGAAAATAGACATTGTAGGGCGGTTTGATCGGACCGTCGGCGCTCAGTTCAATGGAAGAACCCGAGACAAAGGCTCCGGCTGCCATGATGACCTGGCTGTCGTAACCGGGCATGTCGGAAGGCTCTGCCGCAACGAAACTGTCGACAGGCGACGCCGCCTGGATGCCCTGGCAGAACGCGATGACGCCCTCGGGCGTTCCGAAAGTGATCGCCTGAATGATGTCGTGGCGGCTCTCGGTGCTGTCAGGAAGTACGTCGAATCCGAGGGGTTCATAGAGATTTGCTGCCAGTACCGCGCCTTTGAGAGCGGACGCTGTCACGGTAGGTCCCATAAAGAATCCCTGATAGAAGGAAGGAAGAACTTCAAGGGTGGCGCCTACTTCCTTGCCGAGTCCCGGTGAAGTGAGCCGGACAGCGGCGTTTTCCACGCATTCTGAGGTCCCTGCGATATAGCCTCCGATGGGGGCGAGTCCGCCGCCGGGGTTCTTGATGAGGGATCCGACGATCATATCAGCGCCGACGTCGGAAGGCTCTGTCCTCTCCACAAATTCCCCGTAGCAGTTGTCGACCATGCAGATGACATCAGGACGGACCTTCTTGATGAACGAGATTGCTTCTCCAATCTGAGCGACGCTCAGAGTGCGGCGGCTTTGGTATCCTTTGGACCTTTGAATAGTCACCAGCTTGATCCGGCGGTCATTAAGTGCATCCAGAATTCCCTCAAAGTCAAATGTACTGTCTGCTTTCAGATCCACCTGCCGGTAGCCGATCCCGTATTCCGCAAGAGATCCTCTGGATGGCCGGATCCCTATAACCTCCTGCAGCGTGTCGTAAGGAGCTCCCGCTGCCGAAAGGAGCACATCGCCGGGACGAAGATTGCTCATAAGGGCCAGAGCCAGCGCATGAGTTCCGCAGGTGATCTGAGGCCTCACGAGCGCGTCTTCCGTGTGAAAATAGGAAGCGTATACTCTCTCCAGGCCGTCTCTTCCGATATCGTCATAACCGTAACCTGTGGTTCCTTTTAAATTGGCTTCGCCTATGTGCGCGTCCTGCATTGCCTTGATCACTCTGAGCTGGTTGTATTCAGCCGTCTCGTCGATCTGCCTGAAGCGCTCTGTAAGTTTTTCCAGCACCGGTGCCGCGTAATCCAGTACCTGGTCCGTAATACCGAACTGCCGGTATATTGATCGCATAATTTCAGTCTCCTTAATAATGTATGATATTCTCTGCTGTTGTCTGCATGTGGTCCCACATCTGACGCCGGTCTTCAAAGCGGTCGAGATCTGTCCAGATCACGTCCTTTTCTCTCCTGAACCAGGTCAGCTGTCTTTTGGCAAAATGCCTGGTGTCCCGTTTGACCAGCCGGACAGCTTCTTCAAGGTCATATTCTCCTTCGAGATAACCGTAGATCTGCTTATATCCTATGCCCTGCATTGACGTGCTGTCTCTTTTTATTCCCATTTCGCGCAGTTCCCTGACTTCATCGACAAGTCCTCTCTCCATCATCAGGTCGACTCTGCGGTCGATCCTTTCGTAGAGTTTTCCGCGGTCCATGGTAAGGACAAAAAATACTGACCGGTAAGCGGATTCCCTCTCTCTTTGCTGCAAATTATGGGCGGCGATGGAACCTCCGCCCTCTTCCATGAATTCGAGAGCCCGGATCACTCTCTTTATATTATTGGGATGGATCGCGGCCGCGGAAGCCGGATCCCGCTGAGCAAGGAGCGCGTGGACTGCTTCAGGCCCTTTTTCGGCGGCCATAGCCGATAATCTCTCCCTAAGAGGAGTATTCTCTTCCATCTGTGTGAAGTCTATGTCATACAGAAGCGCCTGAATATAAAAACCTGTTCCTCCGCACAGAATGGGGAGCCGTCCCCTGGATGTAATGTCTCGCACTGCTCTGCACGCTTCTTTCTGAAAGCGCACTACATTCCAGTTTTCGGAAGGGTCCACGCAGTCGATCAGATGGTGGGGAACGCCCCTCATCTCCTCGCGGGTGACCTTGGCGCTTCCTATATCCATCCCTCTGTAAACCTGCATAGAATCAGCGGAGATCACTTCGCCGTTCATTCTGAGGGCAAGTTCCACAGCGGAATCACTCTTTCCTGTGGCGGTGGGACCCGCGACGATCAGTAATGGAATTTTCTCTGTTTTGATTTCATCTGACATGGATGCCTCTCTTTTTTTTCGTTCAGGTGACGATCCTCTTAAATTTCTTATCCATATCCGATTGGGAGAAAACGATCATAGTCGGTCTTCCGTGCGGGCAGTGATAAGGATTGTCGAGCTCCAGCAGTTCCCCGATCAGGGCCTCGGCTTCCTTAGTGGAAAGGATCGTATTGCCCTTTACGGCCGCCTTGCATGACATGGACGCCACTTTAGCAAGAATGGCAGCGGGCGTACCAGTCATCTTTTCCTCGACCATCTCTTCGAGAGTATCGCGGAGGAGCTCGGAAGCGTCGTTTCCGTACAGTTCCATCGGAACAGCGCGGATCGCGTAACTGCTGCCGCCAAGGGGTTCGATCTCATAGCCCATCGACCTGAACACATCTTCGTGTCTGTGAAACTCTCCCTCTTCGCGGCCGGTCATAGTGATGACGGAAGCCGGGGCGAGCATTTGGGATCCTGACGATGAGGGATCATTGCTCTTTAGTCTCTTCATCAGTCTCTCGTAGTTGACCTTTTCATGGGCGGCATGCTGATCGATGATCAGGAGCTTTCGCTCATACTGGATCATCCAGTAGGTCTCAAAGACCTGGCCGATGATGCGGAAGGACGCCCTGTTGTCCTCGAGCATGATCTTAGGTTCGCTGTCGTCGCTGAAATCTGTGTTTTCGAACAGGCTCGCCTGTTTGAAAACTCCCTCGGAAGCAGCAGGTTCCTGTGAAAAGGCCGATGAAAGCCCGGGATCAGCTTTCGGGTTTTCAGGATCGCGGATCCGCTTGTCCACAAAGAGAAAGTCTTCGGTCTCAATTCGGGAAGGACCCGACGGGGACGCGGGCTTAGGATCAGTAAAGATGATCTCGAGGGAAGAATTTCCGGAATTTCCGTATTCAGAGGGGGGATCCATGACAAACCTTGCTCTTTCAAAGGGTTCCGGATGGGGCTCGCTCTGAAGTTTTCTCCTCGCCTCTTCCGCCTCTTCCCTTTTCCTCTTTCTCTCCTGCGCCTGTGTCTCAAGGATCTCAGCCGGGATCAGCTCGGCGGAGTGCAGTACACTGTGGACGCTTTCATCAATAAAATGATATACCGCTTCTGCCTCGGAGAAGCGCACTTCCATCTTTGTCGGATGCACGTTGACGTCCGCCTCCCCGGGAGGAAGGGTCAGGTGCAGGACGGCAAAGGGAAATCTGTGCTGCATGAGATCCGTCCGGTAACCGGCTTCAAGCGCTCTTGACAAAGTATTGCTCTTAAGCATTCTCCCGTTAACGAAGAAGACCTCGAAATTTCTGGTGGTCCGGCTGATCTCAGGCCTGCCTATGAAGCCTTCGAGCCGGTAATTCCCTTCTGATACTGTGACCGGGAGCACTTTTTTGCTGATCTCCCGCCCATAGATCCTGTACAGGAGTTCCCTGAGGTCGCCGTTTCCGGTGGTGTGGAGCTTTTCCCTCCCGTCTACTCTGTAGTGAAAGGAAATGGAAGGATGAGAAAGCGCCTGCCGTTCCACAAGATCCGTGATATAGCCGGCTTCCGTCTGCGGCTGTTTGAGAAATCTTGAGCGCACCGGGACGTTATAGAAAAGATTCCGGACGACCACGCTGGTTCCATCGGGCGCGCCGATCTCTTCGAGGTCGAGCTTTACCCTGTCATCCTCTGAATAACCGCTCAGAAGCTGATTGGTGGCTCTTACGCCGGTCAGGGAATCCCTGGTCTTAGTGATCATCTCCACCTGGGATACGGCAGCGATACTTGAGAGAGCTTCGCCTCGAAAACCGAGGCTCACAAGTTTGGTAAGATCGCTGTCGTCGCGGATCTTACTGGTGGCGTGCCGCTCAAAGGCCTTGGTGATCTGGCTCTTTTCGATCCCGCAGCCGTTGTCGGTGACGCGGATCATCTTCTTTCCGCCCTCGCGGATCTCTACAGTGATCGCGCTCGCGCCTGCGTCGATGGCGTTTTCCACCAGCTCTTTGACAACGTTGACTGGTCTCTCCACCACTTCTCCGGCAGCTATTCGGTTTATCGTCTCGTCACTGAGTAAATGGATTTCCAATGTAAATACCTCTTTAATGGACAGTCCGTCCTTAGC
>Ga0256407_10006825_pt1 | contig 17466 bp, 25 predicted proteins | sample RumenRJG_04DNA_FD_193489 | JGI IMG/M metagenome (GOLD analysis project Ga0256407, IMG submission 193489) | Bovine rumen microbial communities from Lethbridge, Alberta, Canada - RJG_04 | ecosystem: Host-associated > Mammals > Digestive system > Stomach > Rumen | place: Canada: Alberta...
CACTTTTTTTGTTATTATACAATTTTTGTCATTCAGTTGTTTTTGTATATTCTATATATGCCTTAAAAGCATTTAGGGTAGAAGTTCCTGATGTTCTTGATAAGTAGAGAAGTAATCCGCTGTTATCAGAGCTATAATCCACCCCTAATATACATCTATTATAACTTTGCCATACAAATGGCAATATATACTCAATATCAAATGTTATTGATGATTGACAAAATAAAACATTTTCAAGATTTGGTATTTTCATTTCAGGTTCTTGTATTTTTGCTGTTTCTAATCCTATTGTTTTTGCTAATGCTATATTTATAAATTTACAATATACAGTTTTGCCATTAAGTTTTTTGTTTGTTGCGATTTCAGTATTTGGTATTATATTTGGTATTGTTGAATCACCTAAATTTCTTATGGCTTGTGTTATCGTTCCGCCAATATCACTTATGTTTGTATTGCCAAGTGTTAATGTTATTGTGTTTATAGCATTATTTAAATTAACAATTGCATTTGTAATTGATGTGCCAACTGTATCAATGACATCAGTGCCAATTTTAGCAACAATATTTGTCACACTTGTTTCAAGTGCAACTATTCTATCAATTATCTCTTGTGGGACTCCGCCACCTGAATCGGCAATATTTCTAATTGCTTGAGTGATTGTGTTGCCAACATCACTTATATCAGTTATTCCAATTTGAGTTGTTAGGTTGGTTATATTTGTGGTTGCTGTATCAATTAAATTTTTTAAATTTATAATTGCATTTGTGATTGATGTGCCTATTGTATCAATGACATCAGTGCCAATTTTAGTTGTTAAGTTGGTTATATTTGTGGTTGCTGTATCAATTGCACTTTTTAAATTTACAATTGCATTTGTGATTGATGTGCCTATTGTATCAATAACATCAGTGCCAATTTTAGCAACAATATTTGTCACACTTGTTTCAAGTGCAACTATTCTATCTATAATTGTTTGTGGGACTCCTGTGTCTGCAAGATTTCTTATTGCTTGAGTAATTGTATTGCCTACATCACTTATATCAGTTATTCCAATTTGAGTTGCAATATTTGATATATTTGTGGTTGCTGTATCAATTGCACTTTTCAAATTTACAATTGCATTTGTAATTGATGTGCCTATTGTATCAATAACATCAGTGCCAATTTTAGCAACAATATTTGTGACCGATGTTTCAAGTGCAACTATTCTATCAATTATTTCTTGTGGGACTCCGCCGTGTTCTGCCATTTCCTCAACTCTTTTTAAATTTAAATCGATATTTTCAAATGCTGTGTTCACATCAGTTAGCCAAGTTGGTTTGTCATTATCTTGCCATTGTGGTAAATGATAGTATTTTGTTGATTTTGAAAACATTGTGTTCCTCCTTATCTATTTAAATTAGTGTCATCAATTCTTCGCCATATATATATAGCAATTGATTTTGGTTGCACCTTTCCACCATTTTTATAAACACTATCTTCTTGTGCTACATAAGTTATGCCATCTTCATTTACTTGACCATTAGAAGCATCAAAAGGTGTTACAGTTATATGGTCACTTCCACCACTACCACCCCAAGAAGCAGCACTTGTTCTTGATGTAGTGCCTTTAAATGCACCTTCAATATTACCCAGCAATCTTGCGGCTGCACCTTGCCAATGACCTTTTATGTTAGGTAACTCTGCATTTAAGTATCTTTCAGTTTCTTCATCTATTATGTCTTTTGTGGTTGCTACCAAGTAATTGCCTTCCTCAATTAATTCCCATTGACCGCCAATATAAGTTGCAGGATTAACTTTATTATATGTAATTTTTAATGAGCCTGTAGGATATATTTTATTGATTAACTCATTTAATAAATTTTCAGTTTCGCTTTTTGTGTATCTTTCATCAATTGCACTTTTTAAATTTACTATTGCATTTGTTATTGATGTGCCTATTGATGATATTGTATCATTTCCAATTTGTGTAAGAATATTTGTGAACGATGTTTCAAGTGTTGTAATTCTATTTACAGCATCATCCATCCATTCACCTAATTTATAAATTGCATCAGTTATTGATTCCGCCCAAGTTATAGTCACACTACCAATTTGTGCAAGTATATTTGTCACACTTGTTTCAAGTGCAACTATTCTATCTATAATTGCTTGTGGGACTCCGCCCTCTTCTGCCATTACCTCAACTCTTTTTAAGTTTTCATCTATATTGGCAAATGCTCCATTCATATCAGCAAGCCAAGTTGGTGTGTCATTATTTCGCCATTGTGGCAAGCCATAATTTGGTGTTTGATTTGAAAACATATAATTCCTCCTCTATCTTTTTAAAACATAAATACCATTTATACTCCAACCGGCTGCATTTGAAAAATTAAGTTTTAGATTTCTATTGTCGCCAGTTCCCTCTAATCCTAATCTTAATTTTGCATTATAACTATCATTCCAAAAAAATCCTGCAAATGTTTGGTTTCCGTTTGGGTTGCCCCTTGTAAATCCTTCCTTTGGTAATACATTTGTTAAGTTATAATATGATGAGCCTTCGCTAACTCTTATTGCAAGCAATAATTCAGTCCAATCATCGCCTACAGTTATCGTTGAACCTGTGCTTGCACTTAATATACCAACATAAGTCCAATTTTTATTTAATTTTGTATCAATTAAATTTTTTAAATTTACAATTGCATTTGTAATTGATGTGCCTATTGAACTTATATCAGAGTTGCCAATTAAGGTCATTATGTTGTCAATTCTATTTTTAAGATTGACAAGTGCATTTGTGATTGATGTGCCAATACCTGTAATGACATCATTTCCAATTTGTGTAAGTATATTTGTCACACTTGTTTCAAGTGCAACTATTCTATCAATTATTTCTTGTGGGACTCCACCTTCTTCTGCCATTTCCTCAACTCTTTTTAAATTTTCATCTATATTGGCAAATGCTCCATTCATATCAGCAAGCCAAGTTGGTTTGTCATCATTCTCCCATTGTGGTAAGCCATAATTTGGTGTTTGATTTGAAAACATATAATTCCTCCTTGTATTAATTTATAATTAAAATTCTTGCCGACTCTGTATCATATCTATAAGCGGTTATATCCATTGCATCATAGGTTTGTGCAGTTATTTCTAAATCATCATAATCTTTTGCCGTTATAGTTTTATAATTTAATATTTCGTTAATTCTTTGGTCGGTATATAATTTTGCTTCTAATAAAACTCTTTCGCTTTCAAGTGTTATATCGCTTCTTAATTCATCAACTTGAGTATCAATTTTTTCATTCAAGTTATCTATTTTTTGATTAATGTCGTCAATGTCTAAATCATCAATTTTTTTATTTAAGTTGTTGAATCCTAAAATTATTTCATTTATTTTAAGAGTTAATTTTCCAATTAATTCAAGTGGTGTAAAACTGTCATCAAGTTCCATAGGTATTGCTTTTGTTGGTATGTTTAAAAATCTTTTGCTCATAAATTCCTCCTTTTTATACAACTAATAAAAAACAACTTTTTAGCGAATCAATGACATCAATATCAATATTTCTAATTGCGGACATATACTCTTTAAGCATTTTTGCTTTGCTACCACCATAAAATTGTGTGCCTAATATTGTTCTTGTTGTGTCCGTTGTTGTTTTTCCATCCGACTTGCTATCAATACTATTTGTACTATCAAGTTTATTTGTTTTTGTTGTTTCAGTATCGCCATTGTTGTAATTATATTTGCTTAAATATTTATCCTCTTCCACCTCGGATAATTGGTTTTGTGGTGTGTCGCTTTCTCTTAATCTATCATTATAATTGCTTTTTTGAGTGTCTTTATCATCACTTGTAAGTTTATTTTCAGTTTGATTGTTTGCTTCGTTAGTTCCTTCACCCGTTAAGTGTTCGGTAAAATCAATATTGACATCAAAATCAAAATCTTTATTCATTGCAACATATAATTTATTATAGTATGGCATATTTTCATTCATTTTTTTATAAAGATTAAATTTAAATTCTTTAAATGTTTCGCTTCCAATTTCATAGGTATAATAGTGAGTTAAAATTTTTGTTTCCAATTCTGCTCTATATGTTTCATTAAAAATTGGATATGTAAAATCAAAAATTTTTGCTCTTGTTGCCTTTATTACTTTAATAGGGTCAAAATCAACAACTAAATCAATATAATCTTGCATTGCAATAATTTCTTCAATTGTATATTTTTTATTTAAGTATAGTTGTCTTAATATTTCGCTTAATTCTATTGTATATTTTGCCATTTTTTATTCCCCTGTATTGTCATCAATATTTTTACTTATTTGTTTATTAAAATCGTTAATAAGTTTTTTTGCTTCATCATCAAAAAATTCAACATCGATATTTAGTCCATATAATTTATTTACTTTTTGGCAAAAATACTTTCGTGGTTGTAGAGCCATTTCTCTATAAATATTTGCTTTTGCTTCTTCGTTTTCAACTTCGCTTGTTATCATTCTTTCTTTTTTGTTAGATAAATTTGATGTGACTCCTAAATATAAACAGGCTTCATTGAAAATTTCTCTTTTTGCCTGTAGTAAATCATTACTTTTCAATTCAACTTTTAAATCAAGTGTTTTAATATCATTAGTTAAATCTTTTAATTGTGTGACCGCTTCTGCTCCAAGTCTAATATCTTTTAACAATGTTTTTAAACTTAATAACTCTTGCTTATCTTCACACAATATTATATATGGGCATCTTTGTTTGTCAATATTCATATCAGTAATTTCATCGACCATTTTTAATCTTTCAGCATAGCGATTTGCTAAATATAAATCACTTTTTTTAATGTTATTATTATAGCAAATTGTTCCGCCTTTGTTATTTTCTAAATTTGGATAGTGTGTTGCTGTGTTGTATGAAAATAATGTAAATTTTTTTGGCTCGCCATAAATATTAAGTCCTGCACTTGTATATACAACAGGCAATATAACATATTCATTGACAACATCATCAAATGTAATACCTGCCATACCACTATAAAAAAGACATCTCTCTAATTGGTAGTTTGGTATTTCAACAGGGATGTTCTTCCACTTAAAACGGCTTTGTGCAATAAGTGATAGCATATCAAAATAAAATGTCTTGCTATAAATCATATTGCGACCGTACTTTGCATTTTTTCTATTTAATGCAACAAATGGATTAAAGCCTACAATCTCTTTTAATGTTGAGTCAAGTTGGTTTATAATTTTTTCTTCACTTTTTTTCATTTTTAAAAAATTGTTCCTCTATCTGTTAAATCGTTGTCAACTATATCGTTGCTATAAATTCCTCTAAAATTTCCATAATTAAAATTTGTTAAATCGTGCCAAAATGTAATTCCATTATTTAATTTATCAATTATGTTATTACGGGCATTTATTGGTATATCGCCTCTTATAATTGCTTGTTTTGTTTTAACATAGTTATATCTGCGATTGCCTAAAATATTTGGCAAACTAACAATATCTAATCTATAGCCATAGGTTGAAAAATAATCATCAATTTCTATGATATTTGTAGTTGTATATTGTCTAAATGTCCACCCTACACAATTTAATAGTAATTGTAGGATAGGCATAGCATCGACTCCTTTTGTAGTTGGGTCAAATAAGTGTTCGCCTGTTCCTTTTAATAACTTACCCGCTGTTGCAGGTATCGAGGCACCACTTGTTGCAACGGCAAAAAAAGCATCTGCAATTAATCCTACTCCAGTTCTTACAGCATTTGCTAACGATTCATTCCATTGGCAAATTGGCATTTCTTTAATTGGGACTCCATAATCATATACTAAATCGGTTTTATGTACCCCACCATTTACTTTATAAGTTTTTGGTATTAATATCGCATTACAACGATTAATAAAATCGCCATACAATATAAAATCTTCATCTTCGTAAAAATGTTGGTATTGGTATTTTCTAATGTCGCCTTGTCTATTACTTAGTTCTAAATACATATAAGGACTTGTATAGCATTTTTTGTTTATAGGTTCGTAGCCGTTAAATATCTTTATTTCTTTATCTTGTTTGAGATATGGACTTTTGCTACCATCAAGAGTTATATCTCGTGAATAAGTTGCTAATTGGTCGAACTCGCTTGGTATAACATATATGCTCAATATAGTGTATCCAAAAGTTTCAAGTTTCCATATATCATTTGTTATTGTTTCAAAATCAGTATTATTTGATATTTCATAAATTCTATAAGCACAACCCGATATATATTTATTTGGTATAAAATAGCCCCGATTAAAATATTGACTATAATCGCCTTCCCTATAATCTCTATATGCAACTTGATTTTTTCCCTGTAATTGAGTATTTGTTATATTTGTTGTATCAGTTAATGATTCAAGTATTAAGTTTGGTTTATAACATACACATATTTTAAAATTGTTAAAATTAATTTCATCATCGCCTGTAATAACATAATTATCTAATAAATAGTTTAATTCAGGTTCATCTTTCCATAAATAATTAAGTTCAGGGTCATCTGCCCACGGCATCATTCTTTCAACTTGACTTTCGCCAAAAACAATTTGCCCCATATAAGTTTGAAAATAATCCATTTCAATTTCAATGTGTGTGCAATTGTCACTTATATATTCAATGTTAGTTATATAAGCATAATTCCAACCTTCATCTTCTAAATCATCATTTTTAAACATTACAAAGTTAGCATACTTAATTTCATTAAAATCAACATCAATTTTTATTTTTTTATTATAAAAACCTCTAATAAATGATGTATTATTATAAGTTGCAATTGTGTGCTTATTAAAAAACATATATTGACTTTCAATGCTATCAAAAGTTAAAACAACTTTATCATCTGCATTGAATGGTATGCCTTTTAAAATTTTCAACTTACTTATTCTCATTTATTAGAGGTTTAAAATAGGAGGGGCTTATTTTGTTGTAGTTTTCTTTGAACGGCTTGGTTCAACAATTGTGATTGTTGCTTCTACACTCTTTGATTCATCAAAATTTGATTTTGCTAAAACTTTGATTACTGTGCCTGTAGGTATATCAGGGCGGAGTCTAATATTGCATTCATTTCCATTGCTTGTCATTTCTGCAATATAGTTTCCGTTTTGTGTTGCTTCATAAATAATTGTTGTTGAGGCATTACCTGTAGCAACAATTGTTGGCTTGATAGTCACAGTTGTATCCGCAACGGCATTTATAGCACTTGTTGCAAGTGATATTGATGTGATTGTGCTTGCATTTGTTGTGAACATAATTGCATTTTCAAATGGGTTATATTGGTAAGTTGCCCAATGATGGAATGTTGTGTTATAGTAAAGACCTTCGGTATTGTAAATACTTTGGGTTGTCATCTTGTTATCCCATACTCTCCACCAATTGCGGTCGCATAAAATTGCATAACAATTTGGTATTGGCATTTCAGGTATAACAACAACCCTACCTAAAAACTCAGTCTTTTCCATATTGAATGCTTTTGCTAATACATCAACATCAACTTGTGCTTCCAAGTCGCTATCAATAATCAACATTATATCTTCAGGCAATGATAAGTTAAGAACTCCCACATAATTATATTTTGTGCTTGGGTGCTTAATCTTACTATAAGTCGAACGAATCTTTTTTATCAAATCTTTTGCCTTTGATTCATCCGTTGGAGCATTTGCAAGGACAACAGGATATAAGTGACCTTTTTCGCCTGCGGTCTTAATGCAATTTTCCATTGTTAAAAATTCATATCTTTCATCTTGCAATTGCATTCTTGACATTATTTTATCAACTAAATCAAATAGACCATTATTTGATAAAAATGCTTGTGCAAGCATTGTTTCATTGATTGTCGCCTTATAAAGTTTTTGTGAGTTCATAGAATAGTAGCAGGCTCTTATATCAGGTATTGCAATTTTAAACACATTGCTTTCAGCATCATACATTGAGTAAATTTTTTCCTCAACCGCATTCACAAAAATTTCTTGAACGACCTCGCCGTTCTCTAACAAACCTTCCTTAAATCTTTTAAGTGGGTTGTTCCAACTTTTGCTTTTAATGATTGTACGACCGATTCTATTTACAAGAGCCATCACAAACTCATTTGTATAGTCTTGGTCTTCAAGAATCAATCTGCCGACCTCTTGAATATTGTCGCCATTTGCAACAGGTATCGCATCAGCAAATGCTTGCGATGCATCATTTCTAATGGCATTTAAAATATCTACATTTCCTTTTGATGTTATCTTATACTCGCTTTTTCTTGGCATACTATTTGACCTCCTCAAATAATTCTTTTATGGTTATTTCTTCTTTATTGGGTTCATCATTTCCACCCTTGCCATCACTATTGTTAAATCTTTCAACATATTTAATTTTTAGGTCGGCAAGTTCTTTTTCTCTTTCTGCAATTGTTTTTGTTAGTTGTTCTTTTTCTTTTTCTGCATTTGTATTTGTTGTTTTTAATTCTGCATTTTCTTTTTGTAGTTTTTCAATTTCTTTTTGCTTTTTTTCATCTTCCTCGACTCCTGCAACTAATATATCTATTACAGGTGTAAAATCAGTTTTTTCAAGTGATTTGTCTTTGATAACTTTTTCAAGTTCCTCAACGGCTTTTTTCATTTTTTTTGCTCCTTTCAATACTTGCTATATTATACTATATTTTTTATTATTTTTCAACATCGTTTATTTCAAGTTCTTCATTGATTAATGTATCAAAATTGTCTTTTAACTCTTTTTCATATTCATCCTCATCATCTTGGTTTAAAGATGGGCTTATCAAATTTAGATTAAATGCAGGGTTATGTGATAGATTATCAATTTGATTTTTCGTTAATCTATCAATTTTTTTATTTTCTTTGCCAAATCTTTCTTTGTATAATCTTTTAAATGTTTCCTTAAATACTCTTGTTTTTTTATCTTGTATCAAATAACCACTTTGCAATCTTCTAAATGCTTTGCGATATTTTTCTTTATCGCCCATAGCAACATCTACTAATACATCAGAGTAGTCCGTGCCAAATGTTGACTCTAAATCTTTTTCATTTTTTATTCTTTTACTTAATATTTTTTTTTCATAGGTGGTTTGTGCTAATTCATTAAAGTTGCCTAAACTCTTATAATTTCTTGTTGATTGTTTTAGAGTTTTTTCATTTGCTAATTTTAATTCACTTACGAACTTATTAAATTCTTGCTTTGTGAAAATGCTTTGTTTGTAAAAATCTTTTTTGTCTTTATCAATAATCAATGTTTTATATGTTGTTTCACTTATATTCTTTTTTTTCAGTGCTTTTTTTAATCGCTTATTAAAACTATTGACCTCGCTGTTAAACTTTTTTAAGTTTCGTTTTATTAATTGTGTTTTATGAACACTCATTATTGCCCCCCTCTAAAATATTATAGTGCAATGCTTTTAATTTCTTTTTTTCCTAATAAGTAATCATAAAACTCATTATAATATTTTTGAGTGTGTCCATCATTTACCCATATTGCTTTGTTATCGCCATTATCAAAATGGATAAAATCTTTATTTCCTCTATTTATATAGAGTCCAATTCTTTTATAATTATATTTATAATATAAAGTTAATATGCAATCAACTAAACGGCTTGTATTTTCATCATTAAATCTAAAATCAATTGCATCGCCTGTTAAATGTTTACTTGTCTTTGCTCCGCCACATATTATATTGTGATTTTCACTCCTAAATCCACTAACTATAATAATAGGACATTGTTTATAATTTCTTATATCTTGTAATGCTTGCACCTCATCAAGGTCTAAATCTAAATAAGGTGTATTGTCTTTGCAGGCAAATTCTTTTACTTTAAAATTTTCAGTAATTTTGGTTTCAAAATCTGCAAGCACATACCTTCTTTTATTCATCTTGTTTTCCTCCTATATATAATCAAATATTGTTTTTGTTGTTATTTCGTTTTCAATTCTTTTTTTAGCAATATCAAAATATTTTTTTTCAATTTCAATTCCTAAAAAATTTCTTTTTAACTTTAATGCACTTATACCCGTTGACCCACTACCCATAAAACAATCAAGTATTGTATCATCTTCATTGCTTCCTATTTGCATTAATTTATTTATTAATGGTATAGGCTTAATAGTTGGGTGTTCAAATTTCTTTTTGTCATTTACATTTATATCGCTTATATATACTTTTCTTGCATTTTCATAATTAGTATTAATTTTGACTCCTTTTTCTCTCATATACACGATATATTCTGTATCAGGCAAAAAAGTATTATTGATTAATGGTGGTGGGTTGACTTTGTGCCATATCAAAATGTTATATAACAACTTTTCATTTTCTGCATAATTTAATAACTTTATCAATTGTTTTTCGCTACAAAAACAAAATATATTTGTTTTCTTTTGTTTTGAACGAATCATATCAAGTATTGATAAATCGAATCCATTTGAAATAAACTTTAATTCAGCATCTCTTTTTTTTATTCTTTTTGATATTTCACATTTACCACCACCGCCGTTTATTAGTTCATAAGGTGGGTCAATAATTGCTAAATCACATTTAAATTTATAATCGTTTAAATTATAGCAATTGTCATTATAAAGTTTATATGTGTTGTTGTTTTTTTTAAACTCAATATTATTCATTGAACTCGCTTATATACTCTAATGCTTTTTTATATAGTTCATCTTCTTTTATTTGGCTAACAATACTTTGATTAATACTTTTTATTTTAGCAAGATATTCATCATATACATTTTGTACAATGTTTTCAATAAATTCATTACCAAAATATTTATGTATAAAATCATCAACTTTTCTTACAGGTATGTGTAGTCTATAAAATAATTTAGTAATAATTGTTTTTATGGTTGTGACAACGAATCTTTTCTTTTGTTCGCCATCCAAAAATTGAACTTGTTGTGCCAATACACATAAAATATAGATAAAATATCTAAAACTCATTTTAATTACTTTTGCAAAAATGTCTTTTCCTTTTACAAAATAAATCAAAATAAAAAATGAAATGATAACTATTGCTAATACCATTGCTAATACAATTGTTAAATTTAATGTTTGCATTTTTTTGTTCTCCTTATTATTTTATATTTTTTTAATGAATATTGCTTATATATTTTATCTAAAGTATTTTTAAATTCAATTACTAAATTAGTTCTTACTTCTTGTGCCATCTGCACATTTAATGCAAAATCATTATACATTGTTAAAATATTGCCTATATCATTGTCATCTAAATTAAAAATCATAATCCCACTCCTTTTGCTATGTATCCTATAATAACACTTATTACCGCCGTTGTGACAATCTTCATTAAACTATCATATTTGTTAATTTTATCGTGTTTTAATTCTTCAATATTTTTTTTGTTGGCGGTTGTTTCTGCTTCAATAAATTTTAATGAGTTAGCAATTTCACTAACACTAATTGTTAGTTTATGTATGCAATCAACTAACTCATCAATTTTTTTTATTGATTTGAAAATGGCTTTAAATTTTTCATTACATAATTTTTCTTGCTCTTCAACTGTCATTTTTAACTCCTAATAATTGCTATTAATTATTTGTAGAGCGGTTTCTAATGCCCTAATATAATAATCATAACTAATATCGCCTACATAATAAAATCCATCAAATATAAACTCATAATCTTCAAACTCTGTATTTGTCATATAACCCCATAAATATCTTTGCTCTACATAATTAAAATAATACATATTGTTCATTCTGCCACTAAATAGATTAATCATATATCTATAGTCTAATCTGCGAGCCATATAATTTTCATATTCGGGCGGGTTAAAATATCCACGATTATATAAATCAGTTATTTCTGCATCTTGTCGCTGTCTTTCTTCCTCTTCTTCTTTTTTCTTTTTCACATAATAACCTTTTGAGGCTTTTGTAGATATGATAAATTTTAAAATATGTTGATTGTTCATTATTTAAAAATTGTTAAAATTTCAGTAAAAAGTATCTGCAAATTATAGTTTGAAAATTTCAACTTGCCCTTATCATATTTTTTTTTCATTGTATCAATTATTTTTTGGCAATTTTTAATTTGTAATATATCAGGGGTTTGGTCTTCTTTTGTTAATGAAAATATTATCTTATACTCTTTATTGATTTTATCAGTAATATACATTTCATTATAATCACTATCCATATATACTCCAATTTTTTTATTTAAGTATATAAGTGTAGCAATATATTTTGTTTTTGGAGGGAGTTTGTCAAAAATAAAATATGTATTATTACTAAATTCGCCATCAAATAAATATTTTTGCATACCCGTGTGCTTTTCAATGAATCTCCCCCATCTTGTGTTGACTTTTTCTTTAACAAAATTAGTTGGGTCGGGTTTAAACACTAATAAATCATCATCAATATATGGGTTTTTATTTGTTATCGGTATATTAAAATTTAAAAAATATGGGTTGTTTCTACTTGCAGAGTTTGACAACATCACTACAGGTGTTATGACTCCCTGTGTTAATTCTCTTAATCGTGATATTGTTTCAATCATATTGATAAATGATATAAACTCATCAGGTATATAGTGATAGTTGCTTTTATCGATTATAAACTCATCAAATATGATAAAATTTGCATTGGAAAAATCATTTGATTTTAGTATTACGGCTTTAGATAGTGGCAAGCCTACTAAAATTGCTTTTTCACTTTTTTTGTCATAAATAGTATGTATATCTTTTAGTGTTTTAAATTTTAAGTCATCGGCTTTTATTATATCATTTAATATCAATGGTTTTAAAATGTTTTTTTCTGCATTGGTGTTAAATCCTGCCAACTCATCTTTGTATCGCCTTATATATATGCTCGCCATTTTTGTTTCTTTAAAATTTTCAATTGCATATTTTAAGCAAGAGTATGTTTTGCCGATTCCTCTTGTGCCATATATCATATTAATCAAGCAATTATGCTTTAATACATCACGGACATCAAAAAATATATTTTTATTTGTATTTTTTTTCGATTTCATTTAATTTTAATATCAATACACACTGTTTTTTTTTGATTTTATTTATTTGCGAATCGAGTTCTATTATTTCATTAAAATACTTGTCGTAGTTTTCTTTATCTTTTTTATTAGTTATTTTATTTATATAACTCATTATTTTTTGACTCTCCTTTTTCTTAAATTACTCATTTTATAACATAATCTATCTTTATTTTTTTTGTAATATTCTTTTAAATATTCATTTTTTTTTGCTGTGTTTTTCATATCCACCTCATAAAATAAGGGCGGGGGATGGACAATCCCATAACAGGCATCCCACCAGTAATGCAGGCATATCTTCCAATGTTGTCCCCTGCATACTCCGCCCATATATATTTTATCATTTTTTATTTATGTTGGCAATATTGTTTTTATTCGTATTTTAATTTTACCTTATCCTCACTACAATCAAATCTCGTTAAATTGTATTTATATTTTGTTTTTTTATCAACATATATTATGCTAATATAGTATGATATTATATATAACTTGCTTTTTAAGTTCTTTGGGGGGTCTTTTTTAATCGCCATTGATAAATTTTTAAATCGCTTATCAATTTTAAAACATATACAAGTTATAAAGTAGTATCTTATATTAATTGATATGCGGTCATATATACTATGTATTTTATCAACTAATATTAATAAATTATTTTTCATTTTCTGCACCCCCTTCCGTGCATATTTCAATTGTATATACTCTTGACTTGCCCTTATTGACCTCTTTAAATATTGTGTAAAAATTATATGGGGGCTCGCCAAAAATCGCAACTAACCTTTTAAATGCAATAAAAACTCCTTCGCTAAATGTCATACAATATGTACCATCTTCAAAAGCAAATACAATCCTGTTTGCAATTTCAAATGTGTTTGACTTTTCAAGTCTTTGTTTGTCAATGTATGCACATTTAATCCTCTTTTTTTGCCCCATAATGCTATCGATTTTTACCTCGCAACTGATGACATTATCAAAAAATTGTATTTTTTCCGCCTCGCTTTTGATGTTGTTTGCTCCAATAAATAAAGCCGTTGTTAGTTTTTCATTTTTTTGTAATTCGTTCATTTTTTCCTCCTAAATTTATTTTTTGATTTTTTCTTTTAGTGGTGTTGCTTTTATAGTATATGGTTTAATATCTCTAAATATACATAATTTATCATCAATATAAAATTTTAATGCTTTTGTTTTGTTTTCGTAAGTATAGCCTTGATAATCTTTAATTAAAAAATTATATTCATTGCCGTTGTTATCTTTAAAAGAAAACTCCGCCTCAATTTTTTTACTCATCTTTACCTCCAATTATTTGAAGTAGTTTATTGTTTTTGTGTTTTCTCTGCCACCATAGCCACATTTTACCTGCTTCAGTAAATTTTCGCATTTTCTTTTTGTTTTTCATCTTTGCCTCCTTAATTTAGATATTTTAAATATTTATTATATGCCGTTTCTTTGTTGTATTTTTCATATAAATTATATATTTCTCTTAGTGTGTTTTCTTCTGTAATAAACATAAGAAAAATAAATAATTCTTTTAATTCGTTAATTTTTTCATTTTCTTTTGGGGTTAATTTTTCCACTGCATTTTCATATCTTTTTGAATAAACAGAGAAGGTTATTTCTCCACATTGAAATGCTTTTACAAAATCTTCAAGGTTGGTATAAATTACATTACCGCATTTTACTTTTTTAATTGTTTTTTTTTCAAGTTTTCTTATATCATTTTTTATTTTTACTACATTAAAATTTAAATAATTTATTGCTTTTCTAAAATCAATGTTTGACATTTTAAAAATCCCCCCATCTATAAATTTTTATTAAATATACGGCAACTATGGTCGTAATTCCTAAAAATAATTGATTAATATTTTGCATTTTTAACCTCCTATATTTTTATTTTGTGTAATAATCTAAATTATTAAATATTTTATTTATCAATTTTATATCATAATTTGATAATTTAAAATCTTTTAGCATATCTATAGTATTGCAAGATACTTCAACTAAATCAAAGCCTTCCAAAAGTCCGATAAGATTGGCAATAATATCAATATATTTTAACTCTCTTTTAGTTCTTTTGGCTTTTTTAGATTGAATCATATAACCTCCATTAGTTGTTTATTTTTTAAACTTGCTAAAAAATTTTTAAGGTTTTGTATTTCTTTTTTTTGAAAATCTGCAAGCGGTGTAATATCTTTAATAGTTTCTAAAAAATACTCTTTACCTTTTATTGCTTGCTCAATAGCACATATAACTGATATTTCTGCACTTGGTTCAATCTCAATTTTATACTCTAACATTTTGCACCTATTTATTATTTTTTTTGTTTCAATTTCTTTTATTTTGTTTTTTATGTCTTCCCTTATATGAGTATAGTAAGTATAAATATTGTCATATTGTTTAGCAGTTAATAGTGCTCTTTCACTTTCTAAATATTTAAATATATTATAATATATATCTCTATATTTTTTTAGTTTTTCAATATCTGATGGATATATTTTACAATCAAAGCGATTTTTTAAAATCCTATAATTTGCTTGTACTCTTTCACAATTAAAATAATACATTTTTTAGCCTCCTATTGACCTACTGAAAGCCCTAACATAATATTGCTTAACTCATTGTTGTTAAAACTTCCGCTATCTTTCAATGTGTCAAAATCTTTTTGAGTTATTTTTTTTGTTGCTCTGTAATCGTTCATTATTTCCGTAATTGTTCTAGGTTGGTGTTTTTTAGTCCATTCTATACAATAGCAGGCATCAAGTAATTTTTCGTATTTTTCAAAATCTTTCTTATAGTGTTGCTCCCAATGTTGATTTGCTTCTTTTGATGTTTTAAATTGCAAAAATAACTCATCATCACGGTAACACCTAAACAAATTATGAAGCCTTTGTTTTGCAATTTCTTCAACATCTTCAATTGTTGTTTTTTCGTTTGGTTCTCCGTACATAGCATAAGGATAATTAGCAATAATAACAGATTGTGCATTCAATAAATCGCCTCCGCCCTTAACCTCTTTTAATCCTTTTATAAAGTTCTTCATAGTAGTAATCCTCCTATTAATTTAATAATTTTTATTACTATTATATTTTACTAAAATTACTAAACTTTGTCAAGAGGTTTTTAAATTTTTATTATATATTTTTTAGTTGTTTTCTCGCCGTTTTTTATTATATTTTTATTAATTGTAATTTTACCGCCATTTTTAAAGTTGTTAAAATTTACTTTATTTTTAAAATCTGCAGGTATGCCCGCAAGTATTCTTTTATAACCTTTTCTATTTTTTATTATGTAAAATTTTAATTTTAAATATTTTGCATCGCATTTTTCCTCAACTATTTTAAAATCGCCTAATTTATTACTGATTTTAAATTTTTTTATATTTTCATTATTTAAAAAATGCAGGCTATCTGTATCGGTATAAATAAAATCATTTTTTAATTTTTTTATATTTTCCATTATTAATTGCCTACCGTAAGATGCAACAAATGATGAAATCGGAGCATACCCTCTTTTTGTTTTTAATAATTTTTTAGACAATTTTAACTCAATTTTATTATTATTAAATATAGGCGATTTTTTCTGCAATTTCTTTTTTTTTGCAAATTTTCCAAATAATGAGTTTAAAATTAACTTATAAAATTTTTCTAAATATTTATTTTTTGTTTTTTTTCTTAACCTATAAAACTTATTTACATACTCGCTAAAGTTTAATGTACTTGATGAAAACATAAAGCCATCAATGTAGTAAATTTCAAAAATTTCATAGTTTTCAATAAATAATTTTAAATCAATATTATTTAAATATAAATCTATCAACTCGCCATCGCTTGAATCTATAACCTCATCTAAAAAATCAACTTTATTAAATTTTAAAAAGGCGATGCCTTCTTTTTTGACTTTAAAATCAACTTTGATATGCTGTATATATAAATTATATATTTTATTATCTTTATACTCGCCTCTATAATGAACCCCATCAAATTGAGGTAATTTGTAATATTTCATTATAAATGGATATAAACTATTGATATCTAATATATTAACATTTTTTAAAACTTTATTTTTATAATTATTATTGATATAATTTAAACCGCCAAAAAAACTCGCCCTACTATAATCGTTGCATTTTTCGCTTATTGTAAATTTATACTTATTTTTTTTATTTAATTTATAGAATATTTTCTCGGCATATTTTCCAAAAGTTGACTCAATACCATAATTAGTAATTATATTATTTATTGATTTTATTAAATCATTATTTTTCATATCTTTTATATTTAATGTTTTATTAAATATTAAATTTAAATTAATAATTTTTAACCAAGTATTTTTTAATCTTATATTAATAAAATAAATTTTATTTAAACAATCTATATAACAGGAATATTGCCCACTCTTTAATACCACATCATCATTATATATATAATTGTTTTGATGTAAATACTTTAGTATGTCTATATCAATATTATTAATATA
>Ga0256407_10006827_pt1 | contig 17464 bp, 18 predicted proteins | sample RumenRJG_04DNA_FD_193489 | JGI IMG/M metagenome (GOLD analysis project Ga0256407, IMG submission 193489) | Bovine rumen microbial communities from Lethbridge, Alberta, Canada - RJG_04 | ecosystem: Host-associated > Mammals > Digestive system > Stomach > Rumen | place: Canada: Alberta...
TTAGCTTACAAAGTGTAAGCAGTGCAAAATTAAGCATTTTGAAAACTAGGGAGAAATTTTATTACCGTAAAGTACTGAATATGTTAGCCTTTTGGCTTGTGTTAATGGTTTTTAGTGGACACTAGTGTACGAGATTATGACTCGTTATCATGTGTCTCAGCGCACTCTTCAGAGCTTGCGTAGTAATGGTAAACTGCCGTACACCATCTTCGCGAACAGGTGCTTCTATCGCAAGTCGGATGTGCAGACGGTGTTCAGGTCACGTTATCGTATTCGTAATGATAAGAAAGGGAAGTGATGATGAACAACAGTATCAAAAATGAGACTGGCACCCAGAGCGGTACCAGCCTCCCTATGTTCTCCGTGTTCCCTTGCGGATGTAAGAACCGCGCGGGTGAGGATGTTATGGCGAAGTCACCTTGCGGGACGATGAACCTCACGCAGGTGTATGAGTATATAAAGGGTAGGGAAGCGGCTTTTGCCACGCAGGAGGTGCGCCGTATCAAGGAGCATCGGGAGGCACAGCTTTTCAAGTTGCGTAACTTCCGTATCGCTACTTTTGGCGGCGTGTTCAGCAAGAGAAGTGCTAATGCTCTGGCTACTGCTTCGGGATATATGGTCATAGATATTGACGGTCTCAAGACTAAGGCACAGGTTGATGATGTGAGGTATATCTGCATCACAGACAAGCGAATACGTCCGCTGATGGTGTTTACCTCCCCAAGCGGATACGGTGTCAAGGCGGTGATAGATATTGATACCACTCGAAACCTGTCCTTCAAGGATTATTTCCGTTGGGTGGCGATGTATATGCAGTTTGAGTATGGCATCGATGTTGACCGTAGCGGTTCCGACATCTGTCGTGCTTGCTATCTGCCTCACGACCCTGATTGCTGGATAGCTCTTGAAACACCGCTTGCGCGGTAAGGGTGGAAAGTAAATGGGGAGAAAATTTAATCAGTAAATTATGATCAGTAAATTTTAATTTGGCAACAAGTTGCTTTTAACTGACAATAATTACCAATCTGCGCAATCTTATCCCATCTGAAAAATATTTTTTATTGGAAAAAGATTGGTAAGATTGGTAATTCTTGTCAGTTCAGCACCAAAGGTGCGTTAATAATATTTTTGTAAACTTATGAATAATAATGATAATGTAATGTCTCGTGTCACTAAGGTAGTGGACGAGATCAAGCAGCGCGGTATAGACATCACCGCGAAGTATGATGAATGGATGCTTGAAGGCTTCGCTTTGGGAAGCCTCGGAGAAGAGGGTAGGGAACCGTTCCACGCCATCAGCTCCATGCACCAAGACTATGACTATGACAAGTGCAACGCGAAGTTCGACAATATCCTTGCCACCTCGCGAAACACGGTCTCTATCGGCTCTTTCTTCGACATAGCCAAGCGATACGGCATCGACATCTCTATGCCGAAAGGTCGTCCTCGCAAGACAGAACAACAGCGTGGGGAGGAGACCGCCAACAAGATGCAAAGGGCGTGTGAGTTCCTTATTGCCAACTATCGCCTCCGCTACAACGAGTGGACGAAGCGATGCGAGATATGCCAAGAGAAAGGTTGGGTGCCTATCAACGACCGCGAGTTTCACAGTATCTACTGCGAGATGAAGCTCCAGGGCATCAATCTCTCGGAGAACGACCTTCAGGCGCTTCTCAGCGCGAAACACGTCATAAAGAGCTATGATGCGGTGCGTGAATACCTCGACTCGTTGCCCGAATGGACTCCCCAAGAGGGTGATGATGTGGAGAACGAGCGGTTCAAGGATGACCCTATACGCGAGTTCTTTGAGCACATACAGTTTGCCGACGACGAGAACCATGAGTTCTACATCCATTACATGCGTAAGTGGTTCGTGGGACTCGTAGGACTGATGCTCGGCACCATCGAAGAGCATAACCTGATGATAGTGCTTTCGGGCACTCAGCACATCGGAAAGACGTTCTTCGCCCGACACATTCTGCCCCCTGAGCTTCGCGACTATCTCTATCAGGCTAACCCCTCACAGCGTGTGGATAAGGACTTTGTGATCTCGCTCTCCGAGTTCATCCTCGTGTTTCTCGATGAGTTCTCCTTCGGCTCAAATGCCAAGAGCGATGCGTATAAGTTCATCACCACTTCTACTACGAGCAACGAGCGCGACTCATACGCCCGATTCCGTGAGCGTCGCACACGTCGTGCCGCCCTCATTGCTGCCACCAACAACAAGCGGTACATCAAGGATGCGGAAGGCTCTCGTCGCTATCTCTCTGTCGATGTGGCTGGTACGCAGAACATCTACGAGCACCCTCTGCCCTATGCGCGTGCCTATGCTATGGCTAAGTATCTGCTTGAGCATGGCTACAAGACCAAGCCTACGGCAGAAGAGAGTGCGGAGTTGACCAGTCATAACGAGGCGTATATGGAGGTTTCAGACTGCGAGGAAGTTATTCGTGCATTCTTCCGTCCGCCTTTCGAAGGCGAGAAATGCCGTGCGCTAAGTGCTGCCGAGGTGATGCAGATGATGAGGGTGAGAGGATTCTATGGTAAGGGGTATGGCACAACGGAAGTTTGGCGTTCACTAAAACGCTTAGGCTTTCTGCCACACATGATTAGGGGTATCAATAAGTATCTTATTGTTGAAAAAGATACTGATACTCTGAAAACGGAAGGGGCAAGTGATGCTCTTACCATACTTCATGATTCGCAACCGATATCTAACGCCGTTAGTGATAATGACGAGATAGAGCCATTCTAAAATAAACGCACCTTTGGTGCTTAAACTGACAAAAATTACCAATCTGCGCAATCTTTTTCCATAAATTTTCATTTTTATTGGTTGAAGATTGGTAAGATTGGTAATTATTGTCAGTTAAAAGCAACTGGTTGCTTATCATTATTATTCGCAAAACTGACATTAAATATGAAAAAGTGGTGTAGTGGTGTAGTTGCCCCTATAGGAGGTAGGAAAAAAATCAAAAAATAACTTGTAATAATGCAATCCTATTTTCTTATTTTTTTTACGTATATATAGGAATCAACTACACCACTACACCACTTTTTTTTGATTATAGCAACAAAATCCAATCGGAATTGTGGACAGCAATGCATTAACGATAAAGGCTGTAAGTATCATCAAGCCTGTCATTCCATCTCTTATCGTATGAATCCAACATATTACCTGTGCCAATAAAACAAGATTTACAACCAACCATATCCCCAATGTCTGCATCTTCCATTTCTTGTTCCTTAGTAGATACCACATAATACTTCCGACAAACACATACGAAATGAGATAGAATAAAACGAGAATAGGCTCTTCGGCATAGATTACATGTCCAACAATTAATAACAATGGATTTATAAGCATGGCTGCAATAGAGCAACCAAGCATCCAACACAAGTATTTTGATATTAGTTTCATGTTCATTTATATGCCTTAATGTATCTAATTTGATTGCAAATTTTATGATTATTCAATCTTCGTGAGCGTACTATTAGCCTGGAAGGCTATACTATGAGTAACCGTGGGCATACTTGACGAAGGAGAGGATGCCCACGGATAAGGCTCATCTATTCCCTTATCAGCCTGGAAGGCTGTACCTGATTAGCATACTCGCGATGTACTGCCCTCCAGGCAGTAGGAGAATGTTTTCGCAATTCCCCGCACATCCTCGTTTCACTCGTATGTACGGGGTTACTCATGGTGTTGCCTTCCAGGCAATTCCGAACTTGCAAAATTTGAATCATTTATACTAATCCTCCCATTGCTTCTCGTATGCCGCCCTTATGCGGTCAGTCAGAGGCTTGAAATATTCAGACTCATAATGAATATCCATTGTGACCTCTTCAATATCCTCCTTAATCTTTGCTTCGAGCAGGTCGTAAGCCCATTTCTTTTTATAGGCAAGCAAAGCATATAATTCAGTATAGCCGATATGGTATTCTGATGCTATTACAATTTGATTGTTCTTTTTGGCCTTTATTATTTCATCTGTATTTAGCTTGAATAACATTGTCATTATCTGCTTGATGTAAGGCTCAAATTCATTCTCAGGATGCTCTATCACCCAATCAAGAATCTCGTCCCTGTTTCTGGCTTCTTCAATAGGATAATTGCTGTTATTTAAATCTTTATTAATTTGTTTCAGTTTATCAGCAATCAGCAACTTATCTATTGGGTTATTATACTTTAGAATAGTAAAAAGTACTTTGTTATGTTTTGTCTTATTATAATTGTCTTTGAAGAATTGATAATATTCGGGCTTGGGCTTTATTGAATCAACTATCCAACCGCAGCTTTCGGCAAAATATTCAAAATGAGGTGATTGAACCATTGCTTTCTCAAGTGATTCTCTTTCCTCATTTGTAAATCTTTTGTTAAAGTCCTCATAACTGTGTAGTTCTGCGTAACGTGCACATGATAGAGGGCTTATTCTTCCTTCACATCCCGCGATTGTTCTGACCGTATCAAAATCATCAATTTTTCTTAACGCTATCTGTACAGCTTCGTGAGGGTATTTATCTGTAATATGAATAAACATCGCCATTCTGACGGTAGGTGACGGATGATTACTGCATATATGTATCAGTTCTGGAACTGTTGCTATGTTCATCACGCTATCAAGTTTTTTCCATTGTTCAGATTCTATGTTGTGAAGACCAACTTTTCTGTGTTCAACTTGATCGTCTTTCTCCACCTCAGACAGTATTCTTGACATTTCCCTGTGTCTCTTGAAGTCGTTACATGAGTTTAGCGACAATACAAGGGCGATGAATAGGCATAGTTTGATATATTTCATTTCTGACATTATTTTTAGTGATTATGCCTGCAAAGTTAAGCGTTTTTATTAAGATATACAAATAAGTAGGTTGTCAATTTTTATTTTATTATCAAGAATTAGAGAATTAGAGATTTTTTCTTTTGAATTTTAGAAGAATTTGAGAAAAGTCGCTTACGCTCTTGCCAATCACGACTATTCCCAATGCTACGTAAGTAGCAATTCTTCTCTTTTTCTCATTAATTCAAAATTGACTTTCCCTTCGGCCGTCGAGCTAAACCTTCGCAAATTCTCTAATTCTTGATTATAAAAATAATTCTGTATATTGACTTATCCCGATGATTTTTTTACCTCTTTTTGATTTTTACTACGCAACCCTACGCAACTTGACGCAAACGCCTGAAAACGAACAAAATACCCTTCTTTTTGTTTGCGTATCTCATGGAAATTTTGTATCTTTGTAATGTGAATGATGAAGATGATGCTTCTGTTCGATAGGTGTTCGTTCAGTGTTCGATCATTGTTCGATAGTTGTTCGTTCATCCTTCGTTCTGCCTTCGTTCTACCTTCGCTTTTCCTTCGATTCCGGAGCGGAGAAACAGCCTTGGGACGGCGATGGCACAGTGGCGGATCTTCGAGTTCACGATGTGAAAGGTTATAAGGTTAGGAGGTTATAAGGTCAGCATAGCTAATGGAATTCCCGACCTGAAAACCTATCAACCTTTAAACCAAAAAGTTTAATTTCTTAATTTATTAATCTCTTAATCTCAAAAAGTTATGGCAATTCTAACAGGTATGCAATCAAGGCTTCGCGGCAGTGCCGGAAGTATCACTTTCCGCAGAAATGGCGGTCAGACTATCATGTCGGAGAAGATAACAGAGGTGAGGGTGTCACGCACTGAGCTTCAGTCACGACAGCGCACCAAGTGGGCTAACATAGTGGCGATGTATAAGGGCATCCGACCACTTCTCAATTACGGCTTCGAGGCTAAGCCTAAGAACCTCTCTGACTATAACATGTTTATCAAGGTGAACACACAGAAGACGCCTGTGTATCTCACTAAGCAACAGGTGGTTGGCGGTGCTTGTGTGGCTGCTCCCTATCAGATTACTCAGGGCTCGCTCCCTTCAATCGTGGTCTCTGGCGCGGGCAACAATTCTGCAACCGACATCTATCTCGGTAGCCTCGCAATCGGCGCTTCTACCACCGTTGCGGAGTTCTCTCAGGCAGTTGTTCAGAACAACTCTGACTATCACTATGGTGATCAGATTTCATACTTCGAAATCGTGCAGAAGACCAATGCCGAGACTGGCATTCCTTACTGTCAGTTTAGCGGTTACAAGGTGGTTCTCGATGCCGCAGACACTTCCGTTCTTTGGGACGTAGCATGTCGTTCAGGCTTCTATGCTCAGGATGCTATGCTCGGTCACTTTGGTGCAACATTTGCAGGTGCATTCGGTTGGGTACACTCTCGCAAGGGCAATGGCAAGACGCTTGTCAGTTCTCAGTCGCTCATCGCGGTAAACTCCATTCTGTCTGATTATCAGGGTGATCTCGCGTTCAACCTTTCCCGCAGCAGCTATGGTCAGACCACCACAGCCTTCCTTTCACCTGATGGTGAGGCTGGTAGCACTTCTGGCGATAATGGCGGTGGAAACTCTGGTGGGGGAAACGATTCGCTGTAAGAGGCCTACCCCGACCCTCCCCAAGGGAGGGCTCCACCCCCCTCACCCCCTCCAGGGGGAGTAGTTACGCTCTCTCGCGAAGGGGGGGAGGGTAAAGATTAAGGGAAACGGATTTATATGATTTATCTGAATTGGCTGGCGCAGTAATGGCATGGCGAATATGTTTCAGATACATCGGATAAATCCGTTTCTTTTTATTCTGTTGGAGAATCTGTTAATGGTTCTTCTGTCGTGACATTTATGATCTCGGCATTGGAATCTGTGCTGAAATAGATATCGCTTGGAGCTGCATCACCTATTGTTGTATTTGATAGGGTATAGCTTTCATTCGGGCGTAGTATATTATAGCTGTTGCTCCTTTTTGCAAGACTATCATTCTTGGCTTTTGGGTTATTACTCTTTTCTATAAGATAATAGTCAGGGATAGAATCTAATCTGATACATTTGTCACCTTCATGGCCATTTTGGCATATTATATGATAGTAGTCTTCTGATGTTTCTACGTGTAGAGTCCTTATTTCGTAAGTGGAATAGGCGGTTTTGTATTTCGGAGATATGAATATATCATTTCCATGACATGAAACCAGTAAGGATGCCAAGAGAAAGCCGATGATATAGTTCTTCTTCATAATTAGAAGTTTGTTGTGGTTTCGTGATTTGTGAGGGCTGTAAGCCCGACATATAAAAGGGTAGTGCGTCAGCGCTACCAATAATGATTGGGGCGGAAAATGAGCGCCGTAGGTGCGACACCTAATAAATATAATAGGTGTCGGTCTTTCAGACCTCATTCCCTAAAAAATGTTTATATAACAGCCCTTCTTCGCAAGCAAATCCGGACTGCCCTGTTAGGTGTCGCACCTACGGCGCTCAAATTACTATAATATCCATCATTAACGGCTCTTACGAACCGCCCTGTTAGATGTCACCCCTTTGGGGTTCGTAAATAACGAGGGGGAAATCAACCATTTTATGTAATATAGTCTCCAATGCTTTTTACACTATCTGGAATCTTTAGATTTGTTAGTGATGTGCATTTTCGGAAAGCAAAGTCATCAATACGTTGAAGAGTTTTAGGGAGCTTTATTGAGGTTAGTGCGAAACAACCATAAAATGCGCTTTCACCAATGCTTTTTACACTATCTGGAATTTGGATTGATTTTAGGGCTGTACAGCCATCGAATGTCTTTTCTTCGATACTTGTAATGCTGGTTGGCAGTTTTATTGATGTAAGTGACGTGCATTCAGAAAATGCTTTTTCCCCGATATGTTTTACACTATTTGGAATGTTAATGGAAGTCAAGCCTGCACAACCAGAGAATGCACCATCTTCTATGACTGTAACGCTGTTTGGAATATTAAAAAGTCCTTTCTTTGTTCGTGGACAACATTTGAGTGTTGTTAAGTCTTTGGTATAAAGAACTCCGTCAACACTCTTGTAATTTGGATTGTCATCAGCTACAATTATTTCCTTTAGCGTATTGCAGTTTGAGAATACAGCTTTCTCAATGTTTGTTACGCTGTTTGGAATATTGATGGAAGTTAATGAGTGACACCCAGAGAATGCTCCATGCCCAATTTCTTTTATGCTATTTGGAATTACAACAGAACTTAGGAATTGACAGTCGGCAAATGCACAGCATTCAATACTCTTTACGCTATCGGGAATCACAACTGAAGTTATACGTGTGTCTTTGAAAGAACGCCATTCTATGCAGGTCACGTCATTCGGAATCTCAACGACTCCATCTTTTATTTCACATCTAAGAATAAGTGGTGATTCTGCTTTTTTGTATATAATACCGTCAATACTTGCGTATTTTTCATTATCTTCTGCAAATATTATCTCTGTGAGGGAATCACATCCGTCAAAGGCGAGATCTCCTATTTTTGTTACACTATTTGGAATCTCGACAGATGTTATGGATTTACAATCACAGAATGCCCAATCGTCAATGCGTTTTACACTGTCTGGAATAATAATTGATTTAAGGGAAGAACAGCCGTCGAATGCGTTTTCGCCTATTCTGGTTATGCTGTTAGGGATTATAACAGAGTTTAGAGAGATGCACCCCACGAATGTGAACTCTTCAATGATTTTTACACGATTTGGTATTACAATAGAGATTAATGACGTACAGTCATTAAATGCCCATTCCTCTATTTTCTTTACACTATTGGGAATCTCAACAGAAGTGAGGGAATGACAATGTGCAAATGCATCTTCTGCTATTTTTGTTACTCCATCGGGAATGACTACATTTATTGCATCATGACTGCAACCGACAACGACCTTGCCCGTCTTGTCGAATTTCAAATATGTGTTAGTCTCTATCATGAGTTTGATTTGGTTTCGTTATCTGCGAGGGCTGTGTCCCCTTTTGTGTGATAATTGTGTTAATACTTGATAGTGTCCTCTGAGTTTTAATCTTTTTGATCCCAATACAGGTAATAATCTCCATCGTCCTCTTTGGTGATTTTCACATATCTTTTTCCTATGATGACTCTTTGTTTTGCTCCCCAACTCTCGCACCATTCGTAGGTGGTTTCAAGAAGTTGGATAATAAGACGGTCGGGTTTCTCGTCAAAATCAATATCAAGAAAAATATTTGGATCGGGATAATCCTTCTTGAACACATTGGAATTGATGTGCTTGAGATAGCCTTCCATCTTATCCATTAAGGCATTCTGCATTTCAATGCTTCCGTCAAGATAACCTGCTACACATATAACTAATACTGCGGCATTTTCTTCCTTGCTACGATACATTACATCGATTAATTTCAAGTCGCCGAGATGTTCTTCTATTTTCTCATTAATATCTTGATTCATAACTTAATTCTTTTGTACGTTCTTAGGATAGCTATAAAAAGTGTCATCACTTCGGAGGGCACAAATAACGATGGTTGAATAATATTTATTACAACGATTGCAAAGGTAGTAATTTATTTCGGAATTGCCAAATATTTGGGATAGAAAATGATAATGAATAAAACGCAAAGAATGATTAGAACACGAAAAGCACGAAGGAAACGAAATGTTCCGTTTGTTTCGTGATTTCCGTGTTCATAAAACAAGAAACTCTGTGGCTCAGTGCCTTTGCGTTCTAAAAAAATAAGAAACGACATTATCCCTTGGTCTCAATGACGTATTTCTCTATGTTTCGTGTATCATTAGAGAAATTGATGCCTATAAGGAATATGGTCTTGTTATCCATGCTGAATGGGAGAGGGTAGTCCTTCTCTCTTATCTGTTGGAGCGCATCTTCTGCCGTACCGTCAAGTTTGAACTCCATGACGTAGGTGTAGCTACGAGTTTTTATCAATAAGTCGATGCGACCATTGGATGTGTGATATTCTGCCTGAGTGTAGAAGCCAAGCAGTTTGAATAATATCCATACGATGTTCTGGTAGTGATTCTCAAGATCCTTTATCAGTTCGTATGGCGTATCGGCAAAGAGGGATTTCATGCGTTTGCAGAACTGCTCCGCATTGCCACTCTCAATGTCTTTTACGAAAGCTCTTATGTCAAATGATGATTTGGAGCTGGACTTGGATAGATAGAATGGGGCAAGGAATTTGATGAACCCTTTTTCTACTTCCTCGTTAGGGAATCCAAGTGTATATTCCTCATATTCCTTGTCATAGTCTTTTATGGTGAGATACCCACTTTGATAGATGACAGGGATAGGGTTGGAATTATTGCTATCTATTCCGTTCAGTTCATCGGCTGTGGCATTGGCAAACTCCATGTTGTATAGATTCCAGTCGTGTTGCTGTAGAAGTTCGATGAGATAGGTAGGTGTGCCGGTAGCAAACCAATAGCTACCAAACTCATTCTTTGCAAAAGTGTTGAGTATGCTAAAGGGGTTATACATTCCCTGACAGCCATCCTTGAAGTGGTAGCCGTCGTATCTTTTTCGTAGTTTGTTGATGCAGTCTTCGCGTGTGATTTGTTCTTTCTCTGCCAGTCGGTCAATGGCATCGCTGAAAGTGTTTAGCAGTTCTTCCTCGGTAATGCCACAGATGGAGTTGTATTTGGCATCCATAGAAATGTCGTTGAGGTTGTTCAGGTCGCTGAAAACGCTAATCTTACTGAATCTCGTAACACCTGTAAGGAATGCGAATTTGATACAGTCGTCCATTGACTTCAGTACTCCGTAGAATCCTTTGAGAATGCCTCTGTAAGCATCTTGTAATTCGGGGTTGCCAATAGCCTGAAGCAGAGGCTTATCGTATTCGTCGATAAGGATTACGACGCGCATATTGGTCATTTCTGAGGCACGTTTTATGATACCTTGGAAACGTAGTCCGAAGGAGGTCTCTGAAGCTCTAGTACCGTATATTTCCTCTTGCTTGCACAGGAAATCATTTAGTACGCCTTCAAGTTTTTCGGGAGTGTTGTATTGTTCAGCATTGAGGTCGAGCTTCATGACGGGGTATTTCAGCCATTCCTTTTCCTTGGTTGCGATGAAAGTTCCTTCAAAGAGTTCTTTCTTGCCGCTGAAATATTCCTGAAGCGTGGATAGGAAAAGAGACTTACCGAAACGGCGAGGACGTGAGAGGAAATAGCAATTCCCCTCATTAATAAGATTGTATAGGTGTTTGGTCTTGTCAATATATACATAACCGTCTTTGCGAAGTTTCTCAAAGCCTTGCACACCTATAGGATATTTATGTGAATTCTTTTCCATTTCTTTATTTTTTTGCAAAGATAATACATTTTTTGCAAAATGCAAATGTTAAGGCGGGAAAAGTTATAAATGAAGCTGAATAGAACCCGAAGATGCGAAGAATAATTAGAACACGAAAAGCACGAAGGAAACGAAATGTTCCGTTTGTTTCGTGATTTCCGTGTTCATAAAACAAGAAACTCTGTGGCTCAGCGCCTTGGCGTTTAATGTATTTAACGTGAGTTCGATGAATTTCATCAACCCGTATATTATTGAAAACCATGCAGTTGAAGAAGCTCTGAACGTCGAAGAGGTCGGCGACCGAAGGGAAAGCCAAAGAGCGATACCTAATAGCGAAGGGCGCAAGCCCTGGATATAAAGACGTTATTTAGGGTGTGAGGTCTGAAGGACCGACACTTATTATATTTATTAGGTGTCGCACCTACGGCGCTCACTAAAAAAAATATCGCTATAGGTAGCACTTGCGTACTACCCTTTTAGGTGTCGCACCTTCGGCGCTTTTCGTCGAACTCACGTTATTTATGATTGGTGTGAATTTTGATGGATATAGCTTTGTATTTGTATTTGTCTTTTGTTTTCGTGCATAATAAATAAAAATACAACATCTATTTATGTAACAGAATAAGCCTTTGTTTTTTTCGTACTCCTTCAAATAAACATTGGATTGCCATGAGGATTGTAACTTTATAGGTATAAATTTAGACGTGTTTTTTTCATTAAAACAAGTTTAAAAACTTGTTTTAATAGGTGTAGAATCAAAAAAAGATCAAGAAATATAGCTGAAATCATAAATATAGCCTCAAAATGACTTTTTTTTCAATATTTATTCTTCTTTTCGAGATATATTTTGTGTTTTTGCATATTGAAGCATCAAGTTAATCTGTTTGAGTAAGATGATGTAAATCTTTAATATTGCTATTTGATTTAAGAATGGTTACAAGTTCTGGAACTTGTATCGTTGAATAACAAGTTCTAGGACTTGTTTTAATATTTGAAGTAATATGAATTTAACATTTGAAGTAATATGAATAAGAACATGTATGCAACAATATCTGCAGATGTAGTATCGTCAACTTCATTGTCCCAAGAGTCTATGATTGGACTTAACGAACATCTCAAGAAGTGCCTGACTCTTCTTGAAGATAGATATTTGGGCTTCTGGGGACGTATCGTAAGAGGTGATACCATAGAATGTGTGTTGAGATCTCCAGAAGATTATTGTCGTCTGTGATAGGGATGGTGAGTTCAGGTGTTGTCTTGCCTGAAAGCGTGAGGATTGCTGTTCCGTTGCCGAAGGTAACTTTTGGCATGCTTTCAAGTTTGTAGCAGGTGGATTCTCCATCTATCCAGACATAGATAGCATCGTTTTCCTCTGCGTGCATATAGCTACAGAAGAACAGGGTTAGTGCTGTGAGTAAAATTTTTCTCATAATTGGAAATAGTATAAGATTATTGTGAATTATATTCCGATGCAAAAGTAATCGGAATATCTGGGATTACCAAATAATTTGCTAATAAGTTTTCAGAAAAAAGGTATAGATCCTATTTGTAGATGTCTTTCAACTCATTATCGCTCAGATATTTGAGTCGCTTGGTGGCTTTATCGTAAACGTGGGCAGAGTTTATGAATCTGAAGTTGTAATCGTATATCGCAAAGAGTTTGTCTGTGGAGATAGTGACTCTGAATGCTGTTGTCTGGTAGTTATGAGATAGTTGTTCCACATAGCTTGGAGTGTGTCGTGTGGTTTCTTCTATGTGAACGTTATAGTTCTTGGGGAATGTGGAATGGAATGCCTCTATCTCATTAAGGACATACACGCATGTGCTAAGGAAGTTGGTTGATGTATTGCTATGGGATGTCATTTTGCCATCCTTTACCTCTGCGTTGAACACGATTGTTATATCCAGTTCTTCGCACTGCATGTTTTCATCGTATTGCAGTGAATACTGATCAGTGATTGTCGGTATGGTGTCGTTCACCCATTGATTGAATTTCTTATACATCACGGCTTCATCAGCTTGCTCAACGTTGGTTGATTGCGCAAGGATGGTTTGGCTTGCAAATAGAAATGCAATGAGTATGGATGATCTGAGGGGCATAAGGAGAGTTTTTTATGTTAATGGAAACGGATGTATATGATTTATCGACCATTTTCTCGTCCACCTTTACGGATATGGAAAACAGATGTTGGGAGATTTAATGCCCAATGGTGTTTTCGTCGGTCAATTCGTTATATAGATCCACGGGACCAAGATTCCACATCTTTGTGTCTTCTTGTTCCATCTGCTTGTATAGATTTGACTTATAGACTTCCTTGATGGCATCTACAAGACTTATGTGCTTGTGCTTCTGTATCATCCCTGCCAACCAACTTACTTTAGATGGTAACAACAGATACAGATTACTTTGATTTATCTCGCCTATCATATCCTAACCTCCTTTGCTTCAATGAATGTGAGACTGTCGAGTGAGCGTTCCGTATGGAACAGATATTGGTCAACCAATGTGTAGGTACGCAATTCGGCAATGAGTGCCTGTTTGCTGATGATACGCCCTTCGTAGAGGGCAAATGCTGTATATACATGGTCGTTGGCAACAGGACCGAACACTATGTCGTAATCGTGGCTGAAACCTTCTTGTGTACGGTTTGCCATAACGAAATCAACCCATTCTTCGGTAGGTGAGTGGAATGCAATGGACTTGTATTTCTGCATGGCATCAGGGGCGAACTCATACACGTTGATATAGCCGATGTTAGTTTTGTTCTCGCGCATTCTGCGTCGTACCCATCGCTCGGCTTGTTCGTATGAACTTGTGGCATAGAAACCGTGGCCATAGTCAAGGGTTCGACGTGGAAAACGGATTTCAGGTTTCTCCACCTTTTCTATACTACCGTGATAGAGCTTCATATTGTGTTCTCCTTTCTCCTGATATTGATAAACTCGTCAATGTCTTCAAGAATCCATTGATGGCTTTGTGTGTGGAGAATTTCAAAGTTTTCCTCTAAATATTCGAGCACACCATATTTGTCAAGGGTATTCATGGCTTCCTCACCAGTCAAACCTTTGGCATTTTTGTATTGTTCTATGCAGAACGACACGAAATAGGCGATATCTTGCAGTTTTCTTTCTTCCATATTGCTATTCCGTTGGCAAAGATAGTAACTTATTTCGGAATCGCCAAATATTTGGGATGGAAAATGAATAAAACGCAAAGACGGGAAGTCGCAGAGAATCATTTGAACACGGAAAACACTAATGAAACGAAATTTCGTTTGTTTTGTGGTTTCCGTGTTCATTAAAAATAACCACAGATATTGTGGGATTTTAGGGATGTCAATCACGAGCGCAAGCGAGAAAAAAACTTCAAACTGCACGATCTGTCTTCGTTAAAAAGAAACTCTGTGTCTCTGTTTCTTTGCGTTTGAAAATAGACATAGAAAGGAAAAAACTCTCCAGCGGTTTTGATTCCGTTGGAGAGTTTCCTCTTATTTCAATTTTACGTTGCAGTCTATATTAAATTCGGTGATATCGTTGAGGATTTTGTGTCTTGAGTCTTTTAACTTGTTCATCATCTCGGTTATGCCCTCGCGATAACCACGCTTGCTGTAGAAAAGCAATTGGAGAGCAGGCTTGCCGTCAACTTGAATCATGCGATAACGATGGGCATCGTATTCTAAAACGTCTATCTCATTATTCTTTTCTGATACACAGACGAAATCAATACAAGCCTCATTGGTCTTGTCGTTAGTCATGACAGCCCAGTCAAGCACATCCTTTGTCTTTTCCTTTCTTGCTTTTAATTCTGCCTCTTTGGCTATAACTGCCATTTCTGGGGTTACTCCAGGAGCGATATTTGTGAATACTGATATAGTAAACATATCAGTATATGATTCAGGAACCTGTCCCTTTGGAAAATACTCCTGAATACATTGAACAGAGTTGTGGGCACTCCAACCTAACTGATATTCAACGCCTTGGAAGTTTAGTGATTTGACGTCTAATACATCTTCTACATTTTGCGCCTTTAATGTCCCCCATACCATTATCGAAAGTAATGACAAAATCGAAAATATTTTTTTCATTTTTTTTATAAGAAAATATGGTTTTATGTTAGAATTAAGAGGTTGTAAGGTTTGGAGGTTATTGGTTATAAGGTCAACATCGCTAATGAGCAAGTCCGACCTGAGAACCTTCTAACCTGAGAACCTTCTAACCTCATAACCTTCTAACCTTAAAAAATCAGAAATTCTTCATTGCACGATCCATTTCGCACTTGTCCTGCTTCTCCTTGATGGTCTGGCGCTTGTCAAATTCCTTCTTACCACGGCAGAGGGCGATATCAACCTTGGCACGTCCTTTGTCGTCGATGAAGACGAGGGTAGGGACGATGGTGAATCCCACAGCCTTGGTGTCTTCCTGAAGGCGGCGGATCTCACGCTTGTTGAGCAATAGTTTGCGGTCGCGCTTTGCCTCGTGGTTATTGTATGAGCCGTAGAAATAAGGGTTTATGTTCATACCCTTAACCCATATCTCACCATTATTGATATAACAGAATGTATCAACGAGTGATGCCTTACCAAGTCGTATTGACTTGATTTCTGTGCCGGTAAGTACTATGCCGGCTGTGTATGTGTCAACGAAGAAATAGTCGAACGATGCCTTCTTGTTCTTTATCTGCACCGGACTCTTCTTGCGAAGTTCAAGTTCTATTTTATTCATATAAAGAAAAACGGAACTTGCGTTCCTTATTGTTGTTTTGGAAAGTAAATTACCAGTAAATTATATCCAGTAAATTGTTTTTTTCAAACGCAAAGCCGCAGAGTTGCAAAGTTTTATATCTCTGTGTCTTCGTGTCTTTGCGTTTTTAATTTATTGAATTTAATTTACTGATTTCATTTACTTCTAATTTATTTTCTAAAATGCTATGGGCGTAAGCCCAATATTTTATTTCTCGGTCAAACGGGTTTGACCATTTCTAATATGTGTTCATCCACGTAACGGGCTACGTCTTCCGTATAGCTTTCCTCGTTAGAGACGAACTCATCGTCGAAGTCATCGAAGACGTCAAGTTGTTCGTAGAGAGCCATGAAATCCTCATCGCTCATCTCCTTTTCTATCTGATTATGATACTTGTCATAGCATTTGCGAACACGACGTAACAAGCGGCAGAGACCTATCAGATTAGTGTCCTCGTTACCCTTTACGCCTGTTAGCTTCTGTACTTCCTCGCCCCATTGGCGTACAGCCTTGTCGAATGGATTGCGGAAGAAGAAAGGGCCGTAACCGTTGTGGATGAGCTGTATGAAACCGCCGTCCATAAGCTCGTCACGAAGCATTATATAGGCTAAGAGCGTTATCTGGTCGGCTGTGAGCTTTGGCATAGTCTCGGCAGACAGTTCACCGCCTACACCTTGCTTTATAGCATCCACGATGACATTGATGAAAGCGTCCATGCCTTCACCAGCTGCTTGGCGCAGAGCCTCGTCTTTTACTTCAAATGTCATTTTCTTTGAGGTTTTGAGGTCAAAGGTCGAAAGTCGAAGGTCGAAGGTCAAAAGCCTTAGTCCTTAGACCTTAGTCCTTATGCCTTATCCATTAAAATTGTAAACTTTATTTTGCAAAGATACTAAAAAATCCTTTATAAGTTAGAAAAATCCTCCGAAAACTTACTTTTGTGTGATATTTTTGGAAAATTTATCACCATTTTTAGGTATTTCTCTGAACTTTTTATTAATTTTGCAGACTGAAAGTTTATTATGGACTTTTTCTTATATTAACAAAAATATAAAACGAAAACAAAATGGTTTATTCAAAAGAAGTACAGGAAATGTGCTGCGTAGCCAAGGGTCCTAACCACGGACCAGCTCCAATCCCAGAAGAGGGCAAGTGGATTCAGGCTAAGGAAATCAAGGACATCTCTGGTCTTACACACGGTATCGGTTGGTGTGCACCTCAGCAGGGTTGCTGTAAGCTTACCCTGAATGTAAAGGATGGTATCATCGAGGAGGCTCTCGTTGAGACAATCGGTTGTTCTGGTATGACTCACTCTGCTGCTATGGCATCTGAGATCCTCCCAGGCAAGACAATCCTTGAGGCTCTTAACACAGACCTCGTTTGTGATGCTATCAATACAGCTATGCGTGAGCTCTTCCTCCAGATCGTTTACGGACGTACACAGTCTGCATTCTCTGAGGGCGGTCTTATGATCGGTGCTGGTCTCGAGGACCTCGGTAAGGGTCTCGTTTCTCAGTGTGGTACTCTCTATGGTACAAAGGTGAAGGGTACTCGTTACCTCCAGCTCACAGAG
>Ga0256407_10006828_pt1 | contig 17462 bp, 14 predicted proteins | sample RumenRJG_04DNA_FD_193489 | JGI IMG/M metagenome (GOLD analysis project Ga0256407, IMG submission 193489) | Bovine rumen microbial communities from Lethbridge, Alberta, Canada - RJG_04 | ecosystem: Host-associated > Mammals > Digestive system > Stomach > Rumen | place: Canada: Alberta...
TTTCATTTTTTTTTTTTTTTTTTTTTTAAGTTTTTATGGTTTTATATCTATTTCTTTTTTTGGATTTTTTTTATTTATATTAATTTTTTTTATATAAACTATCTTAGAATATTAGTTATTTATTTATTTTATTTATTTTATTTTTTGGTTATATAAAATTTTTTTTAAAATAATGAATATAGAAACACCAAAAATTTATTATGTTAAAAATATAAATTTAAAAGAAAGAGTTCATTATGAAAATATAAAAATAAATAATGATAATAATATTGGAAGAAAAAAAAAATTAAAAAAATTACATACTTTATGTCTTCAAGAAAGATCAAAAAGATTAAGTCTTATTTTAATGCAAAATGATAAAGGTCCAATTAATAATATTTATAGATTAATAAATTTAAAGTCAAGAAAAGATCCTTTACCTTTATTTAATGGGAAAAAAATAAATGAAAATAAAAAAAATTATAATACTGAATTTCAAAATGAAAATTCACATAATCATATTGTTGATATTAATAAATTCTTTATTCATGATTTACAAAATTCAATTAATGTTAATTATAATAATTACAATTTAAAAAATAATTTTTATCCATTAAGTGCAAGAGAAAGGAAAAATAAAAAAAAAATTCTTATGAAAACTATGAATCAAAAAATTAAATATCTTTCTCCTGAAATTTCTGAAAAAATTTTAATAAATAAGAAAAAATTACCGGTAGGATATAAAAATTTAAAAGGGAATTTAGATAAAAATAATAACTTTTCATTTAATAAGAAAATAAATTTAAAAGATATATTATTTTTTCATAATAGTAATATAAGAAATTCAGTAAGTCAATTTAAAGTACAAAATTATAATTTTCATTTTAATTTAAAATTAAAAGATAAAAAATCATTTAATTTAACAAATAAAAAAAATAAAAGCCCTGATTCAATTTTTCATAAATCTTTAAATGATGTGTATTTTTAAATATATTTTTGTGATTATATGATTAATAATATTAATATTATATATAAATAATTTCTTAGTTATTATACACTTTTTTAAAATTCCTAAGAAATTTTCCACTATTAAAAATTTTACTCAAACAAATTTTTTTATCTTTATTATTTGCAAATGTAATTTCTCTTCTTTCAAATTTTTTCTCAAAAAAATCAATAATATCATATTTTCTTTTTAAGTTTTTAATATTTTCTTTTTTATTTTTGATTTCATTTTCTTTATCATCATCATTAATTCTTTTATATTTTAAATTATTATTAGGATTAAATAATAATGCTCTTTTCATATTTAAAGCAAGTGAAATTTCCTTTGTAAATAAATTCAAATTACATAATTCTTTATTCATTACTTTTTTTTCTTCAAAATTTATTTTTTTCCACATTAAAGTATTTTCAAAATGAGGATAAAAGACAGAATCAAATAAGAAATTAATTTTATTTTCAAAAGAATCATAGAAAAAGATTTTTTCATATTTTGGATAAGGACTATTAAAATTTTTTAATGCTAAAAGAATACTTTTATGTAAATAATAATCTTCTAAATTATAATTATTAATTTGATCTTTTTTTTCTTCATCAAAATTATTTAAATTTATTTTAGAAGGTAATTTATTAAATTTTTTAGGATTTGTATAACTTTTTCTCATTTTTAAATTTTTATTCATTTTTTCATTAAATTTTTTTATTTTATCTTCAAAAGTATCTTGAAGTAATTTTGGTTTATTTAATTTAATTGGCAATACTTTTATTTTATTAGTTAATGAATATGCTGATATAATATATTTTTCAATTGATGAATTATGACTTGAAAAATTTCTTTTTAAAATTGATTTATTATTATTTTGTTTTCTATTATAATTGTTTTTTTCATTTCTTAATTTTGATGTTATTATTGTCGGAAAGTTTAAATTAATTGATTGTAATGAATTTTTTTCTCTTGATGTATTTGAATCTGATAATATAGAAAATGTTGTTAAAAGATCATTTTTTTTTTGTAAATATGAATAATTTGAATTATTTTTATTTAAAAAAATTTGATTTTTTAATTGAGTATTTAAGATTAGATTATGCTTTATTTTTTTTTTGAATAAATATTGATTGTTATTTTTTTGTAAAAAAAAAATAGTTTTCATTACCTTCAAATTATTAATAATTAGAATATTATACTTTTAAAAAATAAATATTTTTAAAATTAATTTTATTAATGTTTACCGGCAAAAAATTTTTATTTCTTAAATTTGGAATAGATTTTACTGGAAAAAGAATTAATATTTTTAAAGAATTAACAAAAAAAAATGGAGGAGAAATAATAGAAGAAGAAAATTTATCAAATAATAATATTCCAGATTACATAATTACATCACCAAAAAACAGAGATTTTATATTTACATTATCAAATATTTTAAATAAAGAAAATTTAAAATTAATTAAAAATAATTCTTTAAGTTATGAATGGTTTTCATTTTGTATAAAGGAAAAATGTTTAATTGAACATTATTCTTATATAATAAAATTTAATGACTCAATTTCAAAAAAACAAGATAGATTATTAAAAGAAAATTTTTCAAGTAAAAAATTTATAAGTTTTTCCCAAGATATAAATAATAAATTTTATTCAAATTTGAATTTAAAAAAAATGCCAAAAGAAGAAAAAGAAAAAAAACAAAATAAAAAAGAAGAAAAAAAATCTAATGAAGAAATATTTACAAAAATACAAAATGACATAATAAACAATAAAATAAAATCAACAGAAACAGAAAGTGAAGAAGAAACTAATTTTTCTCAAAATACATCAGATAATGAAAATAACAATTTAAGTTCAAATAAAAAGAAAAAAAGAATATCATTAAGTCAAGATAATATAAATATAAGTATTAAAAAAATAAACAATATAAAAAAAAGATTTGAATTTTTTTCAAACGAAACAAAAAATAATTTAAATAAAAATATAACAGATGAATTAGAAAAAGTACTTGAATTTCATACAAATGAAGGAAATACATTTAATGCAATTGCATATAGAAGAGCAATAACTCAAATAAAAAAATACAAAAAAAAAATAGAATATGTAAATGATATTCCAAAAATAAAAGGAATAGGAGAAAAAATAAAAGAAAAAATAAAAGAAATATTAATAACTGGTAAATGTAAAAAAAGTGAATATGTAATAAATGATTCAAAAAATAAATGTATTAAAAAATTAAGTCAAGTATATGGAATTGGAATAAAACAAGCAAATCAATTTTATCAAAAGGGAATAAAAACAATAGAAGATTTAAAAAAAATATCAAATGAATTATCAAATAATATACAAAAAGGATTAAAATATTATGATGATATTTTAATTAAAATACCAAGAGAAGAAATAAGTGAAATTTATAATATTATAAAAATTGAATTATATAAAATTTTACCTGAAAATATAATTAAAATTGAAGTTTGTGGTTCTTATAGAAGAGGAAAAAAATTATGTGGAGATATTGATATTTTAATTACTAGAATTGATAATGGTTTAATTGATGGAATTTTAGAAACTTTAATTAATAAATTAATTGATTTAAAATTAATTGTTGAAACTTTAAGTTTTAGTAATTCAAAAAATGAAAATGAATGTAATGTTTTTATGGGAATTTGTAAATGGAAAAGTGGTATTAATAGGAGAATTGATATTAAAGTTTATAAAAAAGAATATTATCCTTTTGCTGTTCTTTATTTTACTGGAAGTGCTTATTTTAATAGAAGTATGAGATTATTTGCTAGGTATTTAGGTTTACATTTAAGTGATAAAGAATTAAGTTATAGAAAAAATGGTGTTAAGATTTTATGTAAAAATGAAAGGGAAATTTTTGAAAAATTGGGAATTGAATATAAAGAACCTTGTGATAGAGATATATAAATTATTTTTTATAAATTTATTTTTTTTTATTTTTTTAAAATAATAATTACTTATTTATTTATTTAAAAACAATTAATAAATTTATAATAATTATTTAAATTTATAAAATAAGGTTTTTTTATTTTTTTATTTATAAAAATATTTTATTTATAAGTATTATTTAATATTAATAAAGATATAAGACCATAAAAATTTATTTTATCGATGTAAATAATTTTTGTATTTTTATTTAAGTTTTTTTCTTTTTTTTCATCTTTTTTATCAGATGGATAAATTTCAATATTGAAATAATCAAATTTATTATTTCCTATTGTTAATGAATTAGAACTAATAAAAAATTTTGTCTGATCTTCTTTAGAAAATAAATGTAAAATTATTGCAAATTTAAATGATGAATCAAAATATGTATTTACTTTTATTTCATATATTAATAATTTAAGTAATTTATCATTTATATCATGATTTTTTGAAATATCCCAATTTTCTTTTTTAGAAAAAAATTTAAAAATAATTTTATTTGCAAACTCCAAAAAATTTATCTTTTGTTTTGATTGAATTTCTTCTTCCATAATAAAAAGAGGAATTAAATATTTTTTATTAAATTTTTTAAATTTAGAATGATTTTTATAAATAATTCTTTAATTTAATCATAATAAATTATCAAAATAAAAAAATAATATATATTTTTTATATTTTTAGAAAAAAATTTATATCTCAATAATATAATTAATTATATTATTCATATCTTCCAAATTTAAAAAAAAATTAAATAAATTTATTTATAATTTGTTCAATTCTATATATTAGTTTTTTTTCTTTCTTAAGGAAAAAAATATCAATAAACTCAAAACAATACATGAAATAAAAGGAATAATAAAATTTGTAATACAACTTTCAAATCCACCTAATGCCAAATATTTTTGAGATTCATAATAAACTGCACAAAAAGCACATGAATAATACCAAAAGAATATCCTAAAAAGAAATGTTATAATAAAGAAATATGTTAATTTCTTTTTTAAATATTTAAATTCTCTGTCACAAATTAAATTAAAATCTTTTTTTGTATTTGTATGAGATATAATATTTTTTAATTCATTTTTATAATTTGATAATTCAACTAAGAATAAATTAATTAAAATTGTAACAAGAGAAGAATAAATTGTTTTAGGTAGATTTGCAATAAAATCTAAAATACCATTATTATTATAATACTTATTACTAATATATTTATCAGTATAAAAAAGTGCATTTAATGTAAATTCTAATCCTATAGAAAAATTAAAAAATATATTTTTATTATTCTCAATTCCAAAAATGAATCACAAATATAAAAGTATTAATTAATATGTGCTGTATTTCTAAATAATTCCAATAAATTACAATTAATTTTCTATTATCATAAATTAAACTTTTTTCATATGATAAATCAAATAATTCTTCACTTGAATATGATACTTTTTTTTGATATATATTATTTATATTATTTGACTGTTTAATTGGACAATTCGAAGAAAATTAAATTAATGAATTTATCGAATATTTTGTGGTGTTTTTATTTTTATTTACTGATGAAACATTTTTTTTTTCAAAAATATTTGTTGTATCTTTTTCTTTATCATTTAATTCATTATTTTCTTTAATATTTGAATTTTTTTTTTTTCATATGAACTATGAATACTTCTATTTGTATCTAAAATCAATTTATCTAAAGTTGGTATATTTTCTACAACTTCTTTTTTATTTGATATATGTTCAACTTCAATATATAAAAGAATATAAATTATCTTTAAAAACATTTTTAACATTTATAATATTTAGATCCAAATCAAAATCAGTAAAATCATCATCTAATTTTGTATGATTTGCAGAAAGACATTTACAATTAATTAACATTTTTTAATAATCAATCCCATTATATTCACATTCAGTATCACATAAAGAAATATTATGATAATAATTATCTCTTCTATCTTTTAAAATAACATCAGTTCCATTTTTTGGAGAAAATCTTGTACATAAATCATTATAAAATATCCTTAGTATTAAAAATATCATAATCTAATTTTGCTATTTCCATTGCTTCATTAAATCGACTAAATCATAATTAATAATAGGTGAAAAGACATTAATTGAAATTGAATTACATAATGAAATATCTAATTCATTTCCATAATAATCATAGATATAATATTTTACAATATTATCTATAGTATTTTCATTATTTATATTAATTTTTAATAATAAAATATCATTCACTCCAAAATTATCTTTTAAATAATTGCCACATTCATTAAATTCAATTAATGATATTTTTTTTCATATGCAAAATTTCATTTACAGTTTCTTCAAAGTCAATATCATACATTTGAATTGCATAATCTTTTTTTGAATTATATATTCTGGATAATTGAAATCAATTAAAGATGATATCATATAATTTATTATTTCATCAACTGAGAAAATCATTATAATCAATATTATCTCTACATATGTTATAGTCTTTATCTTCAATTTTATTAAAAGAATAAGAATAAACACAGGAATATGTATTCATAGATGAATCATAATATTTATATGTATTAGTTGGACTATTTGAAACACAATTATTTTCAAATTCATAAAATCATTTTTTCACAATCATTAGTTGTTACAATAGATCCATCACTTACAGATATATCTTGTAACTTTCTATTTTTTTATTTTTTTTTCCATTTTCATTTTCTTTTATATTTAAATAATTTCTTTTTTCATTTTTATTGTCATTATTTTTTCTTTTATTAAAATACAATTCTCATTTTCCAAATAATAATTATCATAACAAGAAGTACATTTTTGAGCATTTTCAGACAAACCATCTTAACTACAAATTTTACAATTATATTTACATTTATAAAATCTCCTTCCTTTAAATAATACCCGTTATGAATATAACTTTCATTATAACAATCATTACTTTGATTAACAATATAATAATTCTCATAATAATTTAAATAATTTTCATTATCATTTTCTTTATCATAAATTTTATTTCAAAATTGACAAAAAGAATCATATTTAATAAAATATTGAATATTCTTATTTTCATCTCTTAAAATAAAAATATTATTCATTGTAGAAGCTTCACTTTGATTAATACAATTAGTAGTATTTCTAATAAAATAATAATTATCAATACATAATTTATAATTCATTTCTCCAGTTTCAATATTTGGTTTTCCATAATAATATTTACATGATTCATAACATTTTTTAATTGTATCATCTGTATCTTCATAATATACTTCTTTGCTTGAATTTGATGTTACATAATTTCCAATTGTGTCTGATGGGTTTGTTGTTTTTAATTTTTGTTTTTTTATTTTTGGATTATTTGGTTTTTTAATTTTTTTACTTTTGGATTTTGAAATAGAAATATTTTTCATAATCATAAAGATCATTGAAAATAATTTTGATTTTTCATTTTTTAAATTATATTTATAATTGGAAATGGACTATAATATTTAAATAAATCTTTACATTATTCAGTAAATTTTTAGATTTAAATTAAATGAAATTAAAGAAAAAATGAATTTTTATTATTTTTTATTGAAAAATATAAAATTTTATATAAAATAACTTTGTGCTTAATTGATAAAAAAATATAAGAATATTTAATTTAGAAAATAAGGAAATTTAACAAATTTTTATAAATAATTAATTATTTTGTTTATGTCATTTAAATAGCATTACTAAAGTAAATTTTATTTCATTTTTATATACAATCAATAAAAGAAATTAAAAAAAATAATAATTTTGAGAAAATTTCCAAGGGAAATGAATTTTTTTAAATATTAAAAAAAAATTTATATCTTAATAATAAATAAGAATATTTATTCAACATTAATTAAATAATTTGAAAAATATATAAAAATGAAAAATAAATATTTTAAATAAAATAGTGAAAAATATTATATATAAAAATAAAAACTATAAATAAAATAAATACCTATTTTTACACTATTTTTAAGATTTTTAAATTTATTTGATATAATAATTATATATGAACTTTTTGTGTTTCATTTTGTTTTTAATTGTACCAAATGTTTTAAATCAAGAAGATTCTAAAGTAAATTTTTATTCATATGATTTTTATATTGAATATAATTCAAATAAATATTCAATAGATTTATATCAAAACAATTTATCAGAATCAATAATTAGACAATTTCCTTTAATGAATAAATTATTATCAAAGGAAACAAATTTAATGAGTGTTGAATTAAATTCCCCTCTAACAATAAATCAAAACTTAACAAATTTAAAATTAAAAAAAGGAGATATAATATCAGATGGAAATAAAATATCATTATATTATAATAATAGTACTTTAGATTTATCAGATGTAAATTATTTATTAATAGGAAATTTTCAAACAATAAATAAATTAATAGAAATTTATGATAATGGATTAACATCATTATATATTAATATTATAAATTCATGTCGTTCTACTATTGTATCGTATAATAAACAAGTTATTATAAATGATAAAAAGCCTACTTTTCAACTTTTGCCTAGAAAATCTATTCCTTTTATTAATATGCCATATATTTATTACAGTAATAATAATTATGAATTAATGAAATATTGTTATATTGAATCTAATAATATTTCAATTTTTTGCAATTTTGATGAGGAATTTTTAAAAACAAATATTGGAAATCAATTAGAAATTATTGAGTTAATCCCTGGATGTGAAAAACCAATTAATACTGGAATAATAATTCAGATTTCTATTGAAAATTGTGAATTATTAGATGATTTAGGCCACTGTCAAAAATGCTTTTCTGGATATTCTTATAATAAAATAGAAAAAAAATGTAAAAAAAAAAATAAACTATTATTTTATTTTTTAGTTATTGGTTTACCTATTATATGGGTTATTTCGATTATAATACATTTAGTATTATTGATTTATCATCAAGAAAAAAAATATTTTATATTATTATCTATTCTTTTTGGTCCATTAGGATTGATTATAAGTCTTTTTTATATTTTAAGATGACTGAAATAATATCAAAAAATTTTTATTTTTTAAAAATAAAATAATAAATATATCATAAAAAAATTAATGAATTTAATTTTATTCAATTAAATAACTTAAATTAAATTGAAAACAAAATAACTTAATTATTGAAAAAAAGTGAATTAATTAATCTTATAACTTATAAAAATATAAGAAAAATCAATAAACTCTATATATTAAAGAATTTCCAAATTATACTTCTTTTTCTTCAATTAACCAACATTGAATATTTTTATCTTGAGAATAAGATAAAATATTTCCATTATCCAATTCGAAAAACCCAATAATAATATCAAAATGTGCATTTGGAATAAAATTAATATATTGATAATTAATTGAATTATAAATGTTTATATTATTATTTTCACTATCTCCTCCAACAAGAAAGAAATTTTTATTTTTAATTTTACAAATACAATTACAATAAAAATTATTATTAATTTTCTTAATAATTTTTTTTTCATTTAAAGAAATAACTTTCATTAATCCATCAGTTCCCCCTACAATAATTCTATCATTATCTATTTTTTCAAGTGCATTCCAACAATGACATTCTGCATTTTCTATAGAAATTATTAATTCATAATTTAAAAAATTCCAAATTTTTGTTACATAAATTCCAGATGATATTAACATATTTTTTTCTTCTATATATAATATTGAATTTATATAATTTTTATGAGATAATTTTTTTATACAAATATATTGATTATTATTATTTGAATCTTCTTTAAATATTTTTATTGTTTTATCAAATGAACATGATATTATTATTCCATTTGTTAAATAAATGATTTTTTTTATTTTATCTTTATGAGCATTTATTGTTTTATTTAATATAAATTTATTATTTTGTTTTATCCAAATATTTATTATTTTATTTGAAGAAGATGCAAAATTATTTTTATCTTTTATACTTATGTAATAAATCCAATTATTATGAGCATTTGGAATATTTTGTATTATATTAAAATTTTTATCCCAAATTTTAATTGATTTATCTGATGAAGATGAAATTATTTCCCCCGTTGGAAATTGTGAAATTGATAATATACTTTCTGAATGTGCTTTTATTGTTTTTATATTAATAAAATTTATTTTTTGTTGTTTTAATTCTTTTTTTTCTTCTTTTTTTTCCTTTTTTATTATTTCTGATTTTTTTTGAATGTTTTTATTTTCTTTTATATTCTCATTTTTTATATTTTGACTTTCTTCTTTAATTTTTTCATTACTATTATTAGATTTTTCTAATATTTTTATTCTTTCATCCATTAATTTTTTTTCATCTTTAAATTCTTTAATTATTGCTTTTAATTCATTAACTTCTGTTTGTAATGTTTTAACTTTTTGTTTCAATAAATTATTTATTTTTTTTTTATCACTTTTTGAAAAAGATAATTCAAAATTATTTGGAAATTTCATTTTTAAGTTATTTTCATAATTTTCAATTTCAATATTTTCTTCATTAATTAAATCTATTATTTTATTAATTATTTGTTTATTTGTTATTGATTTACTAAATAAAGAATTATTAATTAATTTATTATAAAAAAAAATTTTTTCATATATTTCTATATTATCTAAATCAGTGATTTCAATCCTAATTTTATCAAATTCAGAATAAAATTCAAAATTCCATTTATCAAAACTCACTTTTTCCAAATTATTATTAATATCCAAAATATTAATTGAATCTTCCATTTAATTAAAAAAAAAACCAAAAAAAAAAAAAAAAAAAAAAATAAAAATTCTATATTCTTATTTTTAATTTGAAAAATTTAAAACTAAACAAAAAATTTAAAATGGGAAATTTCAATTTTATAACAATTTTCAATTCAAAAACTCCAAAATCAAAAATAGGTAATTTATCAAAAGCAGATATAGAATTAGAATTAAAATATCAAAAAATGAAATTGACAATAATATCATATTTAGCAAAAATAGCAAAAAATGCAAGAGATTTTTGGGAAGAACTTTCAAAAAAACATAAAGAATTAAACACATTAGGAAAATGTATAATTAATATTAATAGATTAATTATTCCTTTAAAAGATTTATATCAAGATTATATTAAAACAAAATATAATGATACAAAAACTTTATTAATAATGGAAAATTTTTTAAGAAGTGTATTAAATGATGATAAAGGGAGTGATGATATAATTGCAAAATTATCTTTTCAACATTCAGAAAATTATTCTAATTCTGAAAGTGAATCTTTATTAAATGAATATGAAAATTATTTTAAAGATGGAAGTGGTTATTTATTAATAAGTGGTGATGAAAAAAATTTAGGTAAAATTATTTCATATAATCCATCTTTTGCTAAAATGTTTCATTATAATAATGAAGAATTAAATGGGAAAGATTTTACTATTTTAATTCCTGAATTATTTAGAATATCATATAATAAACAAATTCAATTAAAATTAAAACAAAATAATAATGAAGATAAAAAAAAGAATTATAATTATAATTTTATTATGAAAAGAAGTGGGGTTGGTTTAAATAAAGCTGGTTATATTTTCCCAATTAATTTTACTACTAAAATGATTTATAGTATTGATGATTCTATTAATTATATATCAATTTTTAGAAAACCACCAAGTGATAATTTTAAAGTTTATCCTATTTATTTTTTAACAGATTTAAATTTTTTTGTTAAAAATATTTCTTCTTCTGCAATTCCAATTTTTGGTATAAATAGTAATAACATTTCATCTAAAAATGAAACATTAAATTTATCTTTATTTATTAATGAAATATCTCTATTAAAAGAAGATAAATTATATTTAAAAGAATTTCAAGAAACAAATACTTTAGAACCAAAAAAACAAATAAAAATATCTGATGAAGAAATAAAGAAATTAAAAAATTTTTTAGATAAAATTGCAGAAAATAATAAATCAGTAAAAATAGTAGAAAAAAATTTAATAATAAATGCAAATACAAATTACGAAACAATATTCACTGCAAATCCATTAGAATTTGAACACGATACAATAACAGAATATAATAATGTAATTAGAATAAAAAAATTTTATATATCAATAAATGAAGTTATTTTATTTTCAAGTATTTTAGGTTTTTTATTAAAATTAGAACCAATTCGTTCAAAAAATTTTTTAATTGATACTAAAAATATAATTACATATGAAGAAAATATTGTAATTTTTAATCCAAAAACATTTAAATTTGTAAGTCAAGATCAATTTTATGATGAAAACGGTACTTCAACTCAAAATTTAAAAAAAGGAACAATTATAAGTAATATTGATAGTTTAAATATTTTAACTACAAGAGTAAAAAAAAAAAATAAAAAAAGAAAAAGTAAAGAAGAATTAACTTCAATTTCAATGAATCATACTAATTTAATTCAATATTTATATAAGAAAAAAAATATTAAAAATTATGCAGAAATTCAAAAAGTTAAAACAATTTTTAGAATTCAAGGTCATCAAGAAAAAGAAGTTTTACCACCAAAAGAAACAAGATTAGATGAACATATAAAAAATATTAATATAATTTATAAAAAAAATTTTAATGAAAATGATATTGAATTTATTAAAAATTTAGATAATGATGAAAATGAACAAAATATTGATCAACAAATGGAAGAAAGAGCTTTAAATAATTTATTAAATTTTAAAGGGATTGAAGGTTGGTTTAATAATTATCAAAAAATAACAAAAACTAAATATTCAAAGAAAATTTTAATTTTTGCTGTTTTAATTATTATTTTATCAATAGCAAAAATTGTTTTAATGTTTTTTAGATTTTTTAAAAATAAATCTTTGATTAATGCTTTGAAATCATCATTACAATTAAAATTATTAACAATAAGACAAATATTTTATTTTTTAGAATGTGTACATTATACTGAAATAATGAATGAATTTAAAAATAATTCAAATTATATTGATGATTTTAATTTTGTAAATAATTCAATTGTTTCATTGATTGAAATAATAAATAATATTACTTCAAATATAAAATTAATTAAAGGAATTAATAATTATTTTCCATATTTTGAAAAAAATTTAAATTATACTTTAATTAATAATAATTCCTTTTCTCCTACTATTGAATTAACTTTATTAGGTATTATAATGAATTTAACTAATAGATTATATTCTATTGTAGGAGATAGTATTAATTTTACTTTAAATTATAATTTATTTTTAACTAATACTCTTAATATTTATATTACATCTGCTTTTGAAGTTATTTATAGAATTAATGATATTATTGAAAGGAAAATTAATAAATTAAAAAGAGATAATTATCATTTTATTTTCATTAGTTTTGTTTTGATTTTATGTTTTATTATAAATATAATTTATGAATTTATTGTTTCTTCTAAAAAAAATTCTTTACTTAATTTATATTTTAACATCCCAGAAAGAATATTATGGAAATATCAAATTAACTGTGAGGAATTTTTAACTTTATTTTCAAAAGATGATTTTGATAATTCAAAATTAAATAAAAAAGTCCCAGAAGATTCTTTAGAATCTTATCAAAATAATCATAATTTTACATCTTCAATAGTGTTATCAGAAAGGAAAAATCCAAAATTAGAATTAAAACAACCTAATCAAAAAATAAACATATCAAAAAACAAAGATATTAATCGAAGAACTTATATAATAAAAATTGTAATATTTCACATAATAATTTTAATATTTGATTATTCATTTTTCATATTCTCATATATAATCATATTTAATAAAGAAAAATTTTTACATAATACAAATTATTTCATATCAAATACAAGCTTTTTAGCATATGAAATGGATTTATTTTTAATAAGTCAATATCAATTTTTTCAAAATTCAACAATTCCTATTTTAAATATTGATAATTTTGAATTTCAAAAAACATACATTGTTAAAATAGTACATGGATTTAATATTTTTTTAGATTTTTGGTATAGACATGGAACAGAAATGTTTGGAAAAGGAAATTATAAAACGAAATATTATAATAATTCAATAGTAGAATATGATATATATGAAATAATAAGTAATGGGGCTTGTCATATTGTAAATGATTATAATAATATTTGTGAAATGATTCCAGAAGAATCAAAAGGTTATTTAGATTGTGGTGAATATTTAATTGATAATATGACTTTATATTTTATTGAGTATATTAATGATAAAGTAATTAAAAATTTTACTGATAATGCTTATTTAGATATGGTTAAAATTAATATTTTGTATTTTTCAAGTTTGACTAGAGGAATTATTTATCAATTAGAAATGATTGTTAATGATAATGTTAATGACATACTTAATAAATATATTATTTGTTTAATTGTGTATTTTATTCTAACTTTTGCAAAGACTATGATTTATTTTATTGTAATACAAAAAAAAAGTTTATTTGAATTAATTTATATTAAATCAACTTTACTTTTAATTAACCCAAATGATATTAAAGAAAATAGAATAATAATGGATTTCTTACATAAAGAAATGCTCTTAACAAATTAAATAAAAAAAATAAAATTTTAAAAAGAAAAAAAAAAATCATAATTTTAATATATAAAAAAAAATAACTATTTAAAAATCTTCATAACTTTATTAGAACTAGCAATAAAATTTCCTTTTCCCAAAGAACAAATTGAATTAATTCCATTACTTAAAATTTTTTGAATTTTAATAACTTTCATTTCAATAAAATTATTATATTGAATTAAATTCCCTTCAGAATCACCAACTAATAAACTACCATTATCAATTAAAAATAAACACCAAATAAAACTTGATTCAACTTTTAAACAAATTTGATGATTTATATTTTTTATAATATAAATAATATTTTCTCCTCCAATAGCAAAAAAATCATTATTTAAATAACATAAAATTTTACAACAATAACTTGTATTAATATTATATAAAGTATAATTATTTGATAAAGTATTTAAATCCCAAAATCGAATTGTTCTCTCATCAAAAGAAGAAGAAACAATTTCATTATTATTTATTTGCAAAATATCACAAATTCCTTTTTTATGTCCTTTTAAAGTATTAATACATTTAAAGTTATTATTTAAATCAAAAATTTTAATTGTTTTATCCATAGAACAAGAAACTAAATTTCCATTTTTCAATTGAATAATATTAAAAATCCAATTTTTATGTTCATTTATTTTTTTTTCTAAAGAATAAGTATTATTTGAATATAATTTAATAATATTAATTGTCTTATCTGCAGAACATGATACGAGTCTTCCATCATTTAATTGAATTAAGGACTTAACACCATTTTCATGTTCTTTAATTAATAATTCTTTTTTAAAAGTTAAAGAATTAAAAATTATAATTGAACCATCACAACAACAATTGGCAAATTTATTTTCTTTAATAAAACAAATGAAACATATTAGTTCTGATGAATTTTGTATTGATTGAATTATTTGAAAATTCTGATTATTATTTTTATTTTCTTTATTTTTTTTACTTTCTTTATTATTTTCTTTATTATATTCTTTATTATTTTCTTTATTATTGTTTTGTATTGTTTTATAATTTGGATTTTTTAATGAATATAATAAATAATTTTTTCTATTTCTAAAAAAATGAATCGATTGTTCTGGATTTTTTGGTGTTATATATGAAAAATCTATTTTATTTGAATGAAAATTATCACTTATGTTATTTTTTATATTTGAATATATTTCATATGATATTTTTTTTTCTTGTTTACATATTAAATAAAAATTTAAAAAATTTTTTGAAATTTCTATTTCAGTTTCTAATGTTGAAATATATTTTTCAAATTCTTCTTGAAACATTTTTAAATATTCTTTTGAAACTAACTTAAAGATTTTTAATTTTTGTTCTTTTAATTCTTTAATATTTTTTTCAAAAAAATTAATAAAATTTCTTACATCATTAATTTCATTTAAAGTAAAATTTGCTAAATCTTCAATTTTATGATTTTTTTCATGATTATTAATACAACAAGGACATAAATTTTTTTTACAATCAATGCAATATTTTTCAAAATTTTTATTATCTTTTGAACAAAATGGACTTTTTATTTCAACAAAAGTTTTTAAAAATTCATTTAAAGAAAGAAATCCTTTATGATTATTTATGCATTCATAATAAACTTTTACATTTATATTTTCATTAAATATAAAAAAAAAGGATATTCCTTTACATATAGGACATAAATAATATTTTTCATTTGTTATTAATGAATGTTCCATTTTAATATGTTAATTTCTGTTATTATATTATATAAATAAATAAATCTTATAATTTTTTTTATTATTTACATCTTGATAAAAAATCTTTACATTATATTTTTTCATTTTTTTGTTATATATTTTTTATAAGTATTTTTTAAATATTATTAAATAACTAAATAAAAAATATAATAAAATATAATTTATTCATATTTATAATCTTCAGTATTATAAGTTAAAATTCTTTTTTTTTGTTGATCATTTAATTTCTCAATAGTATATCTAATTGCTTCCCTTGATAATTTTTTATAATTTAAAAATATCCATTTTTCATATCTTTTATAATCAATTTGAGCTAAATATCTAGTTAACCAACCAACGGCTAATTGGTTAAATCTTTCTTGATAAATAACATTTCTATCAATATTTTCAAACATTAAATCAATAAATCCTTTAAAATTTGGTTTATCATCTTTAAATTTAATTCTATTTACAAAAGAAACTAAAGAAATTCTTCTTACCCATAAATTTTTAGATTTTCCTAAATTTACTATAAATATTGTATTTTCTTTTGATAATAATCCATAAAAACGAAAAAATTTTCCACTTAAAGTATCACACGATGCCCATTCATTTATAATATTATTCTCTTCTATTAATTTAATTAATTTTTCAACTTGATTTCTTTTTATTTTTGAATGTATGTCTTTTAAAATATCTCCACATATTATTTTCATTTCTAAATATTCATTTGATAATAATTTTAAACTTAAATTAAATTTATCTGATATTTCAAGTGATTGATAACGAAAATCTTTTTTTATATTTTTTGTAAATGTTTCATGTACATATGACATTTTATTTCCAAATGATTTTACTTTATTTTTTAAATAATTTTGTGATTCTATTGCTTTGCTTGGAAATTTTTTTAAATTTATTTCAAATTTATTGTATATTTCATTAAATAATTCAGTTATTATTTCTTCATTATTTTTAATTGAAATGATTTTTTCAGACTTTGATTTTTTTATAGTTTTTGTTTTTGATTTATTTTTCATTTTATTCAATTAAATATTTAAATTTACTAAAAAATTATTTTATTTATAAATAAGTGTAAAATAAATATATTTTTTTTAATTCTATAAATTATTAAATATTATGTTGAAATTATTTAATAATTATTATTTAATAGAGAATTGGGGATTGGGGATTGGGGATTGGGGATTGGGGATTGGGCCCAATCCCCAATCCCCAATCCCCAATCCCCAATCCCCAATCCCCCTGAATTTATTAAATAT
>Ga0256407_10006830_pt1 | contig 17452 bp, 12 predicted proteins | sample RumenRJG_04DNA_FD_193489 | JGI IMG/M metagenome (GOLD analysis project Ga0256407, IMG submission 193489) | Bovine rumen microbial communities from Lethbridge, Alberta, Canada - RJG_04 | ecosystem: Host-associated > Mammals > Digestive system > Stomach > Rumen | place: Canada: Alberta...
TACACCTCTTCCTTCACCCATAACATTACTGTTAACGGCTTGAGGTTCGCTACACTTGGCGATGAATACCTGTGGTTGGACTTTCACCAACAAGATTAAGTGCCATGCCCGGCACACTAGAAAAAACTGCCCACTAGGAGCAGTTTTAATAAATGATAATTATTTAATGATTATTCTCCAACAGGTTCCATGGTAGGAGCAGGAGTAGGTTCTTTTTGTCCACTTTGCATACCACCGAGTTTAGAAACATCTAATAATTCATATTCTTCATAACTTGTAGGGAAAACATCTTGTGATTTACCATAAGTGAATTCAAGATCTAAGCTAACATTAGCTAAATCTAAATCCATAAAGGTTTCTTCTTGATAGTGAGCAATTGTTTCTCCAGTGTCAGGATTAACAATATCTGTTACCGTACGATGTTGTCGGACTCCATGAATAGAGAATGATCTAACGTTAACATCTAAGTTAGAAACAAATCCTTCTTTATTAACCTTGAGAGTAATATCTAAATCAGCAGAAGCTAAAGCCGCTAAGACATTTTCTGGTACAAAATAAGTTAATAAAGAAGCTAATTCAGAACCCATTAAAGCTCTGTATTGTTTTGGACCAAAAGCGAAGCTAGCAATGAAGTTATAATTTTCATCACTAGTGAATGAATATTCTAAGAAATCTCCGATTTCGTAATCATATTGACCGAATAGATTTTCTGCTAAAACAACATAGTTAGTAATGTCTTCTTGTTTTTCAAATTCTGGAATGACATAGTCTTTAACTAAGTTAATGTATTTGCTGATATCCATAGTTGAGAGTTCAGAGACACCTGCCATAAAGCCAATATCATCAAGAGGCAAATAGACTTTACCATTTTCAGGGATGATAGCATCTAAATCAAATTGATATCCCATAGGAGCGACGATAGAAGAAATAATTCTTTTTGCGGAATTAATAAGGTCTTGATCAAAACTTGCATAAATATTTCCGTTTTGTGCATAGAGAATTGCACTACCATCTTCTTCAAATTCAAGTTGTCGAGCAACGCTAGGTTCTTCACTAGTTGGGCTAACAGTGTAGTTATAGTATTCAAAAGAACCGTTAGCGTGAGATTCTAAACCAAGAGCAGCTTTAACATCACTTGGTTTAGTGACGCTAAAAGCGTCTTCAGTATAGAAACCTAAACTAAAATCTTCGACATCGAGATGTTCTCTTTCGATTGGGTGAGTTTCTGAAGTTGGGTCACTTCCATCAACTGGTGTGGTTGTTGTAACGTTATAAGCATATACGTCATAAGCACCACTAGCGCCAATGTTGAGATTAAATGCATCTAATTGAGAAATAGTTGATTGAGCACTTTCTCTGACTGTACCCATTGCGTTAATAATGACATCAGATTCTTTTGGTGCTTCACTTGGATCAACACTTGGATCAACACTTGGATCTGTACTTGGATCAACTGAAGGTGTAACACTTGGATCTGTGCTTGGGTTTACACTAGGTTCAACACTTGGATTAACACTTGGATTAACAGAAGGTTCTAATGAAGGGTTAGCTCCGCTTCCACAAGCTGTTAACGTAAGTAAGGTTCCTAATGCAAGAATTGTTAATTTTTTCATTTTTAGTTCTCCTTAAAATTGTATAAATTATACCATATAAGGTAAATTTATAAAGTAATAATTGTTAAATATCTAAATTATCTAAAGCATCCCAACGGGAATCTTTAACTTCTTTCTTCTTTTTTAGATATTCTTCTTCGGTTAAGACTTCATATCCTGTTCCACTACTTGGTAACTTAGCTCCTTTTTTAACTATGTTAAGAGGAACAGCGTTATCAATTAAGGAAAATAGATATGGGTCTAAATCTATTAAATCGTCTTCAAGTAAATAGTCTCCTACTCCTTCTTCAGCGGAGAAAGTCATAATTTCTTTTACTTTATAAGGAACTACTACATCTTCATTAGTGTAGCTACAAGCTCCAATAACTTCTCCTTTAATAAATAAAGTTAAGGTAGTGATATATTCATATTGAAGTAAAGTAACATTAACGTGACAAGAAGTGATTTTTCTTATGCGATAAGAACTAGAAAATTCATGAGAAGAAAAATCTACATCTTCTTCAAATGTATAGCTTTTTCCTAACTCGTATTTTCTTAAATCAATCTTCATAATTAGCTTCTAAGTTCAGCGTTAAATACACGATTTAATTCAAATTTAATTTTGTCTAAAGTATCGACCACTTCTTTATCTTGTAAGGTGTGGTCTTTACTAGAGAAAGTAATAGAAATAGCTAGGCTCTTTTTCTTAGTTAAGCTTAAATCTCCTACATATACATCGAAGACTTCTGCTTCTTTTACTATTCCTTTGCCCACCATTTTAATGGTGCGGATTAATTCGCTTGAATCAATATCTTTACTAACTACTAAAGCTAAGTCTCTAGTAACAGTTGGGAATTTAGAATAATTTTCATTCTTAATTAAACTGACTTTTGCAGTTAATAAGCTATCAAGATTCATTTCTAAAACCACCGCGGTAGTTTTGCCTAAACTATATTCTTTATATATAGAAGGGTAGACCTCTCCAAGTTTACCAATAACTTGTCCTTGGAAAATAATGTCTGCACTCTTACCTGGGTGGAGTTCTTTTCCTTTTTCTTTACATCTTTCAAATTTATAACGGGATTTTTCAATGCCTAATATGGTAAAGATGTTTTCTACAATACCTTTCATGTGGAAGAAGTTATATGGAACTTGATTCATTAAATTTTGATTAAGTTCATTACCCACTAAGACAATAGCAAGGTGTTCACTTCTACTTTCTTTAGAAACCATGTTACTAGTTTCAAATAAAGCAAGATTCTTATTTTGGTGATTGATATTGTAACTTGCTACCTTTAATAAAGAAGACAAGATATGAGTTCTAAATATCTCATGTTCATCAGTTAAAGGATTTAAAATTTGATATTTATTATCCTTATTTAATAAATTAAATTGTTCTGCTTCTTTTTTAGATACGAGTGAATAAGTTAAACATTCATCTAAGCCTAAATCTAAAAGAAGGTCTCTAATAGTTTTTAAACGTAATTGAGCTTCATCTAAAGAGCCTAATGAAGTAGGTAATGTAGGTAAAGTTGCTTTAACATATTTATAACCAAGAAGTCGTATAACTTCTTCGCTTAAATCAGCATCACAAGTAACATCAAGTCTTTCTTGAGGAACTTTAACTTCAAGTTCTTCTTCTCCTTTAACTTCAAAATGTAATCTTGTGAGGGCTTCTTTAATATCTTTACTTGAGAAAGAAGTTCCTAAGCGATTGTTAATTCTATAAACAGAAGTTTTGATAACTTTTTGTTCATATGTATCTTCTTGATAGTTAACAATATTTGAGAATTCTTTGGCTTCACATAATTCTTTGATTAAGAAAGAAGCGAAATTAATAACTTTTTCAGCTTGGAAATGATTTGTGCCTTTTACAAATCTAGAGCTAGATTCACTAGCTAAACCAAGTCTATTTGATGTATGGCGGATGCTTGCTCCATCAAAAGAAGCTGCTTCAATATAAATGTGAGTGGTATTTTCATCAACAGCGCACTTTAAAGCTCCCATTACTCCACCTAAACACATAGGGACTTTGTTACTTGTAATAACAATATCACCCTCCTTTACTTTGTAAGGTTTTTCATCTAGGGCCACTACTTCGCCTTTAAAATCATCTCTAGCAATCAATTCATCTTTAGGAAGTTTATCAGCGTCATACATATGTAATGGTTGACCTGTCAAAAGCATGACATAGTTACCAATATCAACGATGTTATTGATACTTCTTGTACCCATTGCCATTAAGAAAGAAGACATCCACTTTGGTGAAGGTTTAATCTTAATTCCTTTAATTTCTTTTCCAGCAAATTGAGTACAACGTTTAGTCTCACTACCAACTTTTAAAGAAGTAGTAAATGTTTCTTCTTTTTCATATGTTGGAATAGATACTTTTCTTGAGAAGACCGCACCAATTTCTTTAGCGACTTGGTATAAAGATAATAAGTCAGGTCTATTTGCTAAAACTTTTAAGTTTAAGATTGTATCATCAAGTCCTAAATAACCTAAAACATTTTCTTCTCCAACTGGAGCATCACTAGGTAATTCTTCAATACCTTTTGTTTGATATTCAGTTAAATATTTAGCATCCACCCCAAGTTCGAGTAAAGAACAGCACATTCCGTTAGACTCCACTCCTCTAATGACGCTAGGTTTAATTTCGCCACCAGGAAGTTTAGCTCCAACCATAGCAACGATAACTTTTAATCCAACTCTAGCGTTAGGAGCACCACAAACGATTTGTTTTGTTCCATATTTTGGGCCTAAATCAACTTTTAAAACATGTAAATGGTCACTATCTGGGTGATCAATGCAGTTAACAATTTGACCAATAATAAGATTAGTGCCACTAGCTAAGGTAGTAATTTCTTCGACTTCTGTTCCTGAGAAAGTTAAACCATCTGCAATCATTTTTGCATCTAGTCCTTCTAAAGAGACATATTTATTAATTTCTTTTAAACTAACTAACATATCACTACCTCCTTATGCTTTCTTTCTATATTGATGTAAGAATCTTACATCGTTTGTGTAGAATTTACGTATATCATCGATTCCATAACGTAACATAGCGACTCTTTCAATACCAATGCCGAAAGCAAAACCGCTATATTTTTCAGAATCATAACCATTCATTTTTAATACATTAGGATGGACCATTCCTCCACCTAGAATTTCAATCCAACCTGTACCTTTACACATTGAGCAGCCTTTACCACCACAGTTAGCACAGCTGATGTCTACTTCAACACTTGGTTCAGTGAATGGGAAGTAGCTACTTCTAAATCTAATTTCTCTTTTTTCACCAAACATTTTCTTAGCAAATAATTCTAAGACTGCTTTTAAGTATCCAATGTTAATGTCTTTATCAATTAAAAGACCTTCGATTTGTGCGAATTGATGACTATGAGTAGCGTCATCATCATCTCTACGGTATGTTTTGCCAGGGCAAATAATTTTGATTGGTTCGCCTTTACTAGCTTCCATTGTCCTAGCTTGAACTGGTGAAGTGTGAGTTCTTAATAAAGTATTTTCATCAATATAAAAGGAGTCTTGCATATCTCTAGCTGGGTGATCACTAGGGATATTTAAAAGTTCAAAATTAAATCGGTCGCTTTCAACTTCAGGGCCACTTGCAACTTTAAAGCCCATGCCAATAAAGATTTCAGTAATCTCATCGATAACAACATGAAAAGGGTTTCTACCTCCTACTTCATGTTTGATACCTGGTAAAGAGATATCGATCTTTTCTTCTTCAAGTTTCTTTTGAAGAGCTCTTTCGTTGATCTTGTCAAATTTTAATGTAATCAAATCTGCAATAGTGTTCTTTGCTTCATTAAGTCTTTGGCCAAGTTCTTTTCTCCCTTCTGGAGATAGACCCCCTAGAAGAGACATTAATCCGATTAATTCAGATTTTTTAGCGAGATACTTATTACGGACATTATTAATAGATTCGATGTCGTCAGCGTTCTCAATATCCTTGTTAGCGGAATCGACAATATCGTCTACTTTTTTAAGTTCATTCATCGCTTTTTCCTCCTTTGTACTTACGTGATTATATCATATACAAAGCAATTAAGACTAGTCTTATTTGCTTAAAAAAGACCCTGTTTTCAAGGTCATAAAATCGAATTTACTTAATTTATTTAGTTAATTCGTACATCAGAATGGCGGCAGCGACAGAAACATTAAGTGAGTCTATATTTTGAATATCTATTTTTACCTTGATATCAGCTCTACTTAAAGCATCTTCACTTACCCCATGGGCTTCATTTCCCATCACTAAAACAAATTTATCTAATTTTGGTAAAGAAGTTGCTGAAATACTATCACTAGATAATGTAGAAACGATAATTTTCTTGCCTTCTGCGATATTATCGAGATTCTCTTCAAAAACAGGTATAGAATAGTTACTTCCTTTAGCGCTCATTAAAGCTTTGGAGTTATAAATTGAAACACAATGTTTACTTAAAACTACTGCATCGAAATTAAACGCAAGAGCAGTTCTTACCATGGTACCTAAATTACCAGGATCATTAATTTCATCTAGATATAATATTTTATTCAAATTGTCTTTTTTATATTTAGGATAATTTGCAATAAAAATTACTCCTTCTGGATTCTTCAAATTACTGATTTTTTCAATAATTTCTTGGCTTACTAGATATTGGATTATCTCATCTGGTAAATCTAATTTTTCTAATGTAAAAACTTCACTAACAAGATTATTTTGTAAAGCTAACTCTAAAGCCTTCTTAGATTCTCCTAAAAACTGGTGATTAACCTCTTGGTTTTTTCTATCTTTTAAGCTAACTGCATATTTAACTCTAGCGTTAGTTTTTGATGAAATTTTTTTAATCATAAAAATACTCCTTTCTGAAGTTTTTTATGCAAAACTACATAATTTGGACAATATTTATAAACCACTGAATAGAAAGCAGGAGAGTGATCAAAATGAATAGAATGAGCAAGTTCATGGACCACTATTGCATCTAAAATATCTAATGAATAAGAATAAAGTTTTAAGGCAAAAGTAACAGTTCTTGTAGCCTTAGAATTCGAACCATATCTTGTATTCATAATTCTAACTCTTACATTATGAGGTTTTAACTGCATTAAATTCTCAAAATATCTCACTCTACTTGTAACAATGCTTAAGAACACTTTTCTAATCTTTTTATCAAAGTCGTCACGTGAAGAAAATTTGAATTTTTGTCCATTGACTAAATGTAATTCTCCAGCCTCAGGAAACATATATCTATAGCCAAATAAATAGATAAAGTCATCACCTCTAGATAAAGGTTTTTTCTTGGAAATTAGTTTTCCTGCAAATTTATCAAGGCCGGAATAAATACTTCTTTTACTAGCTAAATTAGGTGCACTTATTTTAAAAGTATCCTCTACTAATCTATAGCGGATATTCTTCATTCGCTTCCTAGTAATCTCTACTTTATATACTTTATTATCATATTTATATTCTTCGAATTGTTTCATCGTTATGATTATACCTTGAAACATATTGATACGAAATATATAATATTTAAGTTTTATGGAAAAGATTTTAATCAGTGCGTGTTTAGTTGGTGACAAGACCAAATATGATGGAAGTGATAATCTTTCTCCTTCTATTCAAAAACTATTAGAAAAGTTTGAACTTATTCCTTTTTGTCCTGAAGTTGAAGGTGGTCTATCTGTTCCTAGAGAACCTTCAGAAATAAAAGGTGATAAAGTAATTACAAAATCTGGTAGAGACGTAACTTTCCAATTCGAAAAAGGAGCAGAACTTGCTTACAACATCTGCTTATATTTTGGAATTAAATACGCAATCCTTAAAGATCATTCACCTAGCTGTGGATCTAGCTTAATACATGATGGTAATTTCTCTGGTAAATTAGTTAACGGAGAAGGCATTACCACTAAGTATCTTAAAAGCAAAGGTATCATGGTAATCAACGAAAAAAGTATCGAAGAATTCATAGCTAATTATTAATAGAAAAAACAAAAAAAGTGGTAGATTTACCACTTTTTTCATGCAATTTGCAGGATTTTTAATAATTTGTTTCTTGCCTAACGTAATTAGTTCCAAGCTTCTTATAATATGCTTCTTCAAGCTCTTTCCAGGTAAATCCTAATAGAGGAAGAATGTTTAAGAAAGCACTGAATGCTACTTCATAATTATCTTCAGTAGCCTCTTCTGCAAATAAACTTATTAAAGAATAGACATTAAGAAATTGTTGAGTTAAATCATCATCTGGTTTGCTAATTTCATATTCATTTTTACTTGAACCAATATCAATACCTAAAGATAGGAAAAAATGTAATCCATCTGCGTATTCATCTAACACTACTTCTTTTGCTTCACTAGGTTTATTTGACCAGTATTTAAAACATCTTGTTGCGTTAGCGAGTTCACCAATTTCAACAATTAAAGCTAAAGTTCTTCTACTTCTAGTAGTTTTATAGGTAATGTTATGATTTATAGCAATGGTTGCGTCAAGCTGGCCTTGAGCTACAAACATTTCTTTTAAATTAGCAACTTCCATATATATTAAGCAACTTTTTGTAATTTCCAGATTTCAGTAGCGTATTCTTCGATAGTTCTATCGCTTGAGAAGAATCCACTGTTAGCGATGTTATAGATACATTTTCTTTGCCATTCGAGTGGTTTTTGATAGTCTTCTTCAGCTTTTTCATGTGCTTTAATGTAGCTATCAAGATCAAGGAGAATATAGTATTCATCTCTTCTATTCATGATTTCTTCGAAAATCATTCTGAAACGATCTGGTTTGTATTGGTCAACCCATGGTCCATTGAATAAGCTGTCCATGATATTTTTGATTCTTGAATCAGAATTATAGATATCCCATGGAGAGTAGTCGCCTGCTCTATTATGAGCTTCGACTTCTTGTTCATTCATGCCGAAAATGACACAGTTTTCTATACCTGCTCTATCAGCAATTTCAATGTTAGCACCGTCTAATGTACCTAATGTAATAGCACCATTCATCATGAACTTCATATTACTTGTACCACTAGCTTCTTTACCAGCAGTTGAAATTTGTTCACTGATATCAGCAGCAGGAATAATAAGTTCAGCTAAGCTAACACCATAGTTTTCAATAAAGACAACCTTTAAGAATGGGTTGGTTTCTTCATCGTTATTAACAACTTTAGCGACCGCTAAAATTAATTCAATAATTGTCTTAGCGTAAGTGTAGCTAGGGGCTGCTTTCGCACCAAAGAAGAATGTATGAGGATAGATTCTGAAGCTAGGATCACTCTTCATTCTTTGATATAAGTAAATAATATGGAAGATATTCATTAACTGACGTTTATATGCGTGTAAACGTTTGATTTGAACATCAAAGATAGAATTTACATCAACATCAATACCGTTATGTTCTTTGACATAAGCAGCAAGTTTCTTCTTGTTTTCTAATTTAATCTTAATTAAAGCTTCTTGAACAGCTTTGTTATCAGCGTATTTTTCAAAGTCTTTAATCTTATCCATATTTAAGATCCAATCTTCACCAATCTTACTAGAGATTAATTTAGCTAATTCTGGGTTAGCATTAAGTAACCATCTACGATGAGTGACACCATTGGTCTTGTTATTAAATTTTTCTGGCATGTATTGATAGAATTCTTTGAAAGTCATCTTCTTAAGAATTTCTGTATGTAATGCAGCAACACCGTTAACCGAGAAACAAGTATAAATAGCTAAGTTAGTCATATGGATTTGACCATCTTTAATAATGCTCATTGCGTATCTATGATCTTGAGGAATGTTCTTTTCTTCCATTTCTTTACCGAATCTACGGTTGATTTCTTCAATAATCATAAAGCAACGAGGAATTAAAGTTTGAACATAATTGACTGGCCATCTTTCAAGAGCCTCAGGCATAACTGTATGGTTGGTGTAAGCCATGGATTTTGTAACTTCTTCCCATGCTTCATCCCATTCCATATTGTATTCATCTAACATGATTCTCATCATTTCAGGAATTGCTAAAATTGGGTGAGTATCATTGAGTTGGAAGACATATTGTTTGTGGATATCTTTTAGAGTTCCGTTATGGTTGTAATAACTTCTTAAAGTAGATTGAAGACCACTACTAACTAAGAAATATTGTTGTCTGAGTCTTAAGATACGACCATGTTCTGTACTATCATCTGGATATAAACCATGGCAGAGTTCTTTTAAAGCGGTTAAATATTCTTCAAAAGATGTATTCTTTGGAAGATTTTCACTACTTGGTTCAGCACTCCAAAGTCTTAATGTATTAGTAACTTTATTTCTATAACCAACAACTGGAACATCATATGGTACTGCTCTAATACATATTGCATTAGCGGTTCTAATTCCATAAGTACCATTTGGTTTTAAATAAGTTTCTGGATTACCGTAGAACTTAACTTCTACAGCGTATTTGCATCTTCTTACTTCCCAAACGTTACCGTTATTTAACCATTGGTCTGGTAATTCAATTTGTTTTCCATTAACTAATTTTTGACGGAAGAAACCATATTCATAACGGATACAGTTACCATGTCCGACATAGCCTAATGAAGCAATAGAGTCTAAGAAGCAAGCAGCAAGACGGCCTAAACCACCATTACCTAAACCTGCATCACTTTCTTGTTCTTCAAGAGTGTGGATATCAAGTCCTAATTCATTTAATCCTTCTTTAGCAACTTGATAGATACCTCTATTTTGCATGTTGTTAACGAGTAATCTACCAATTAAGAATTCCATTGAGAAATAGATTAAAGTTCTCTTGTTTTTTCTTACTGAAGCTTCGTGAGAGTGCTTCCAGTCCATGTTTGTGTAGTCTCTAACCATTTCTCCTAAAATGGTGTATTGTTCAGTAACATGGGATTCTGCGACTGTGACGCCGAATCTTTCAAGCATTCTACGAGTGTATTCAGTCTTAAAAGCTTCTTTTGATTGAAACATTGTATGAATCTCCTTTTATTGTTAATTTATTTTTTCTTTTTGAAATAACAAGCACCAAAGCTAGCAAGTTTGATACTCATTGCAAATGGTTTGCCCCAGCAATCACATTGGAATGATTTGCATGGTAAGCCATTGTATTGATTCCAACCACCATAGACATCTTTATCTGAGTTGAAGATTTCTTCATATTCGCCTTCTTCAAATAAAGGGATATTAATATATTCATAGTAGTTTGGTGTCATGTTAAATACAGCGATAACTACATCATCGTCTACTTTTCTTTGGAAAGCATATATAGCGTGATCGCAGTCATCAGCAATTAACCATTGGAAGTGAGCAGGGTTATGTTCTTCAAAGTAAAGTGCTTTGTGCCCTGCATATATTAAGTTAAGATCATGGAACATTCTAGAAATAGAGTCATGTTTAGGGAAACGTTTTAATTCCCATGGTAATGATTTTTGTTCATTCCATTCATCAAAACTTGCTAATTCATTGCCCATGAAGTTGAGTTTTTTACCTGGGTGAGCGAATTGATATGCATATAAGTTACGAATTAAAGCAAACTTAGTATCATAGTCGCCCCACATTTTGTTAATAATTGTTCCTTTTCCATGAACGACTTCGTCGTGTGAGAGAGGGAGCATAAAGTTATCGGAGTAGAAATAATGCATTGAGAAGGTGATTTTGTGATATTCATACTTCTTGTAAATTGGGTCTTTACCATAGTATTTAAGAGTATCATTCATCCAACCTAAGTCCCATTTATAGTCGAAGCCAAGTCCACCATATTCAACAGGACGTGTAGTTCCACTATAAGCTGTTGAGTCTTCTGCAATCATCATTAATGAGTTGTGAGCGTAATGTAATTTACCATTTAATCTCTTAATAAATTCAATAGCACCGGTATTTTCACCAATTGAGCAATCACCATTGTAGTAAATAATGTTACTAACAGCGTCAACTCTAATACCATCGAAGTGGAAGTAGTCTACAAAATAGTTAATAGCGCTCATTAAGAAGGAACGAACTGGATCTTTACCTAAATCGAATTGGTAACTACCCCAAGGAGATACTCTCCATTTGTTGTTATATTCGTATAAGCAACTACCATCATATTTTTCTAATGCCCATTTATCTGTTGCGAAGTGAACAGGGGCAAAGTCAAGAATAATACCTATACCAGCTTGGTGTAATCTATCAATTAAAGACATTAATTGGAATGGATTTCCAAATCTAGAATCTACAGAGAAGAATCCAGTACCTTGATAGCCCCAAGAACCATCGAATGGATATTGAGTGATAGGCATGATTTCAAGGTGTGTATATCCCATACCTTTTAAATAAGGAATAATAATGTCTGCTACTTCTTCATAGCTTCTTCTATGTCCATCTTCAGCTCTACCCATCCAGCTTCCGATATGACATTCATAGATTGACATTGGTTTGTCAAAGTTTCTGGTTCTATTATGTAGCCAATCATCATCGTGCCAAGCAAAGTTGCGAGTATCGAATAATCTTGAACAAGTGCCTGGAGCCATTTCAGCAAAGAATGCAAATGGGTCAATCTTATCTACATATCTTCCTTTACAGTTTCTAAAATGGAATTTGTATTTTTGATAATTTTCTAAGTTAGGGATATAAATTTCCCAAACACCAGAATCATCAATTTTGTTCATTTTGTGAGCACCAACGTCCCAGTAATTCCATTCTCCAATAACTGAAACATCGTCTGCTAAAGGTGCATATAATCTAAAGACAACACCTTTTTCTTTTTTGCGACCTACCTTAGTTTCTACAAAGTGCGCACCAAAGTAGTTATAAGCATCAATACACTGACCAGTTAAATAGTCATAAAGTAATCCGTATGCCATTATGAAAACCTCCGATATACATAAATAATACTATATTTTGTTCTCTTCTAAAAGAAGAAAACGAAATAATAAGAAAAATATAACTTAAGGTCTCAAAAACAACATATTTCGTAGGATGGAAACTTTTAATAAGTTATAGAAAATAGATCTAAATAGACTTCATTTTATGTTAAAAATAACAATTTTAAAACCTTATGTATGTCTTTTTTAAGAAATTTAAAATTTTGTAACACAGTTATAATCACAGTTAACATAGAATCAAAAAATAACCTAGATTTAAAAGAAAATTGTTTAGATTTACAAAGTTTTTATGGTGTTAATTCATTCAAATAATAAAACACTTCTTTTAGATATCCTTAAAAATTTTTTATTATTATTGTCAAATTGTGATTTATCATTTTATGTTCTTTTATCCATTCATAAAGTTAAGGGATTTTTCAACCTCTATATTAAAGATACAAAAAATATTTTATTTTATGTATAATGTTGAATAGTAATTCGGAGGAAATTTAAAATGGCAAAAGTCATGACAATCAATTCTGGTAGTTCAAGTTTAAAGTTCAAATTATATGAAATGCCTGAAGAAAAAGTTATTTGTAGCGGTAACGCTGAAAGAATTGGAAATGCTGATGGTATTTTCACAATTAAATATGGAGATAAAAAGGATGTAAGCTATCCTATTTTCCCAGATCACGCAGCAGCTGCACAATGTTTATTAGATGCTTTAGTTAGCAAAGGAATTATTAAATCATTTGATGAGATTAAAGCAATTGGTCACCGTATCGTTCAAGGTGGTAAATACTTCTCAAAATCCGCTATGTTTGATGCAGATACAGAAGCAAAAATTGAATCATTAATTCCACTTGCTCCACTACATAATGCTGCTCACTTAACATGTTTTAGAGCTTTCAAGAAAGTTTTACCTGATTGCCCATCAATCGCAACTTTCGATACAGCTTATCACCAAACAATGGAAGAAGAGGATTACACATTCCCAATTCCACATGAATTAACAGAAAAATATGATATTAGAAGATATGGTGCACATGGTACAAGCCATAAATACCTCGCTCAAGAAGGTAAAAAATACTTAAAAGAAGGACAAAACAAAATTATTTCTTGTCATATCGGTAGCGGTTCTTCAATTACCGCTATTAAAGATGGTAAATGTGTTGCTACATCAATGGGACTTACTCCACTTGGAGGAATCATGATGGGTACACGTACTGGTGATATGGATCCTTCAGTATTCAACTATGTTGTCAGCGTCACTGGTAAATCCGCCGAAGAAGTTTATCAAATGTTCAACAAAAAATCAGGATTCTTAGGAGTTAGTGGTATTTCTAATGACTCTAGAGACGTCTTAGCTGCTGTTGAAAAGGGTGATAAACATGCTATCTTAGCAAACAAATTATTTAATAGAAGAATTGCAGACTACATTGGTCAATACTATGTTAGATTAGGTGGCTGTGATTTAATTATCTTCTCTGCTGGTATTGGTGAAAATGAACCGAGAACTAGAGCAGCTGTTGGAGATTTATTACACGAAGCTTTTGGAGTTGAAATTGATAAAGAATTAAATGCAAACGTTAGAGCTAAAGAAGCTGTCATCTCCACTCCTAACTCAAAAATTAAAGTTGTTGTTATTCCAACAGACGAAGAGGTTATGATAGCACGTGATGCATATGATATGTGCATTTTAGGAAAATAATGAAATTTGTAGTTGACCCAATCATCAAAGAAAGAGGCTTAGCTCATAAAAAAGAATATGCCTCAATCATTAGAGCAATTAAGAAATATGACAGGATTGCTATCTTTCGTCATACCACTCCTGACTTCGATGCTCTTGGCAGTCAATTAGCAATGTATTCATGGATAAAAGATAACTTTGAAAACAAAGAAGTTATCTACGTTGGGGATAACCATGTATCATATAATCCTCGTGTTTTCCCTAACATGATGAAGGTAAATTCTTCATGGTTTGATGAACCCTTCTTAGCCATTATATGCGATGTTGCTAACACTCCTAGAATTAGTGATCCTCGCTATAAAAAGGCAAAATACAAGATTAGAATCGACCATCATCCTCAAGTCGAAAAATGGGGAAAAGTAGTTCTCGTCGATACCTCTTTTGTTGCAGCGTGTGAATTAATCGCTAACTTCATGCTAAACCAAAAGAATTATGTTATTTCTAAAGAAACTGCAGAATATTTATTAAAAGGTATTATTGGAGATTCTGGTGGTTTTAAATATCAATACACTTCTCCTCATACATTTAAAGCAGCAGCGGAACTTGTAGCAAAAGGACTTGATGTTACTTCAATTAACCAAAACATGTTCTTTAAAAAGCAAAACGAATTAGAACTTAAAAAATATGCTTTAAACAATTATAAAGTTACCGAACATGGAGTGGCCTATTACATTCTTACCGATGAAATTCAAAAAGAATTAAAAATTGAAACAGAACAAGGTAAAGAGTGTCTTGCTTTATTCCAAAATGTTGAAGGTATTAATTGCTGGTTAAGTGCTACTGAAGATGTAACTGATCCTAGAAATAGATGGAGAATTTCAGTTAGGAGCAATACCGTTCCAATTAATGACGTATGTTCTCATTATAACGGAGGCGGTCATCCTAATGCTTCAGGAGCAAAATTAACTAAAATAGAACTCTTAGATGACTTACTGAGAGAGCTAGATAATTTATTCAGATAAAAAGGTAGCATAAATGTTACCTTTTTTCTTTATAATAGATTACTTTATTATATAATAAGGTGAATATGTTATTTGCTCCTTTAAACGTAATTAGCTGCTACACATTTCTACGTTCAGGTTTAACTATCGAACGTATCATTTCTGGCGTAAAGAAAAACGATTATTTCGGATGCGCTATATGTGATGAAAAAGTAATGTATGGGGTACCTAGTTTTATAAATTCGATGGAGAAGATTGATAAAAAATATCTTGTCGGTTTGTCAATAGAAGTCGAAGAAGAATCTTTATGTTTATACGCTATTAATGAACAGGGATACCTTAACTTATGTTATTTATCAACTTTAGCTCAACAAAACCCTATTACTTTACAAACTTTATCCTCAAATAATGAAGGGCTAGTTGGAATCATAGAAACTAATTATGGTAAATTCAAAGAAGTGTTTTCTTCTTTAGATGAAGTAAATACTACTTTTGCAAAGAAATATGCTTCTTTCGCTAAATGTTTTTCTTCTTTCTATTTAGGAATTGAAATCACTAGTAGAGAAGAAATCAAATACGCTAAAAAAGTAAGAGAATTTGCTTCTAAATATTCTTATCAAACAATCGCTTTTCCTAAAATCCAATACGAGAAAAAAGATGATGCTATCATTCTAAAGATTGTTAAAACAATCAAAGATAATAACAAAATCGATATCAAAGAAGAGAGTGGTCAACACTACTTCATGAAGGAAACTGATTATCAGAAAATATATACACCTAAAGAATTATCTTTAACAGTTGAATTGATTAAACTATCAACTTTCAACTTCCATCATAAAAGAGGAGAAATGCTCCACTATCCTGGAGAAAATAGCGAAGCAACATTGCGTCAATTAGTGGCTCAAGGGTTAGTTAAAAAAGGTCTTTCTCAAAATGTAAATTATCTTAATAGAGCAAATCACGAAATCGAAGTTATCGTGAAAATGGGCTATGCAGATTACTTTTTAATTGTTCAGGATTATGTTAGTTTTGCAAAAAATAATGGGATTTTAGTAGGTTCTGGAAGAGGAAGCGCTGCAGGAAGTTTAGTTTCCTATGCCTTAGATATTACTAACGTTGATCCTATTGTTCATGAACTTCAATTTGAAAGATTTTTGAACGAAGGAAGAAAAACAATGCCAGATATTGATATCGACTTCATGGATACAAGAAGAGACGAAATGGTTCAATACATGAGAAAGAAATATGGCCATAATCGAGTGGCTAATATTGTTACTTTTCAAACTATTGGAGCTAAGCAATCTTTAAGAGATATCGGAAGAGTATACGAGTACCATGGATGGCTAATAGATAACTTAAGCAAAGCTATCACTGACCCAGATTTATCTTTAAGAGAATGCTACAAGAAGTTGCCTGCTTTTAAAGCACTTGTGGATTCTGATAACTACTACTTAGAAATAGTATCTTTAGCAAGCAAAATTGAAGGTTTACCTCGTCAAAGTGGTTTACACGCTGCTGGAGTTATTTTAAATAACAATCCAATTGAATTATCTATGCCCGTGGCTTTCGATTTATCTGATAACTATATTTCTCAATATGAGATGCACTATTTAGAGGAACAAGGTTTCTTAAAAATGGACTTCTTAGCATTAAGAAACTTAACAATAGTAGATACATGCCTACGCTTAATTGAGAAATACGAGAATATCCACTTCTCATTCTATAGTCTTCCTTACGATATACCTGAAACTTATGACATTATCCGTAACGGTAAAGTTATGGGTTTATTCCAACTTGAAAGTACAGGTATGAAAAGAGCTGCTAAAATACTTAAACCAACGTGCTTTGATGATATTGTAGCGTTGATTTCATTATTTAGACCTGGACCTATGGATTCGATTCCTACTTATGGAAAAAGAAAAGAAGGCAAAGAAAAACCAACATATATAAGCGAAGATGTTAAGAAAGTATTAGGCCCTACTTATGGAGTTCTTGTTTACCAAGAACAAATTAACTCTTTAGCTCAAGTGATGGCAGGATTCACCCTTAGTGAAGCGGATTTATTCCGTAGAGGTGTATCTAAAAAAGATAGTAAAGTTCTTAAAAGTCTCCAGGAGAAATTCATAAACGGGTCTATCAAGAATGGTTATAGCTTACGTAACGCTACAGAAATGTATAATCGTATCGAGAAATTCGCTAACTATGGTTTCAATAAATCTCACGCAGTTGGATATGCTGTTTTAGCATGTCAAATGGCATTCTTAAAAGCTAAATTCCCACTTGAATTCTATGCTTCTATCTTGCAAACTAGCGCTTCCACTAACGACGTGAAATTTAATGAAATCGTT
>Ga0256407_10006832_pt1 | contig 17449 bp, 10 predicted proteins | sample RumenRJG_04DNA_FD_193489 | JGI IMG/M metagenome (GOLD analysis project Ga0256407, IMG submission 193489) | Bovine rumen microbial communities from Lethbridge, Alberta, Canada - RJG_04 | ecosystem: Host-associated > Mammals > Digestive system > Stomach > Rumen | place: Canada: Alberta...
ATAAAAATAATTATTTTTTTTTCTAAAAAAAAAAAATAAAATAATTTTAAAAAAAAAATAATTTCTAAAAAAAAACCAAAAATTTCATTATATTTAACAAAATAATTTTTTTAATATTTTAAAAATTGTAAAAATAAAAATATACTTTAAAAAAAAAATTTATTTTCCCATTTTTTTCTGCATAGCTAATAATTTTTTCCTAATTTCTTTTTTCCTTTTTAAAATATCATCATATAATTTTTGTTTATATTCCTTAACAGTATATTTAACATTATCATCAATAGGAATATGAATAGGTTTCTCACATGAAATTTCAGTATCAGCATATTGATCATGAAAATCAGCAACATAAGGATGTTCTAAAGCTTGAATAACATTAATTCTTTTTTTAGGATTAAATTGTAATAATTTACTTAATAAATCTAATTCAACAGGAGTAGCTTTAGGATATAAACTTTTTAAACTTTTAGTTTTACTTACTACAATAGTTTCTAACATAGTTTGAGCTAATTCACTTTGAATACTTTGAATATCTTCTTTAGAAGGTTTACCAGTAACTTCTAAAACTTTATTAATTTGACTTAATGTACTAGTTCCAGGAAACATAGGTTTCCCTCCTAATAATTCACCAAAAATACAACCTACACTCCACATATCAGCTTGTGTACCATATTTAGTACTCCCTAATAAAATTTCAGGTGCTCTATACCATCTAGTAGCAACATAATCAGTCATAACAACATCTTTACCAGTATTACTAGTTATACAACGAGCAAGACCAAAATCACAAACTTTAATATATGAATCACTATTAATTAATATATTAGATGGTTTTAAATCTCTATGTATAATACCAGCTGAATGAATAAATTTTAATGCTTTTAATAATTGATACATTATAAATTGTTTATGTATTGGTTCTAATATATTTGCTCTTATTACTGTATGTAAATCTGTTTCCATATATTCAAAAACTAAATATATATCTTTATCATTTTCTGCTTTTATTACATTTAATAATCTTATTATATTTTCATGACCATTTAATTCTTGAAGTAACATTATTTCTCTATATGTTCTTTGAGAATCTGTTGCATTTTGGAAAGCATCAAAATTTTTTTTTAAAGCTACTGTTTCATGTGTTTTTTTATCCATTGCTTTAAATACTACACCATATGCTCCTTTACCTTGTTTATTTAATAATTCATATCTTTTTAAAATATGACTTTCTATTTCTTCTACCATTTTTTATTTGAATGTTAATATTTAATTATGTTTTTTTATTTTAAAGGATATTTTTTTTTATTTTTGTAATTTATTTCTTATTTAATATTTTATTTTTTATTTTTAATTTTTTTAATTATTTAAAAAAAGGTTTTTTGTATTCGATAAAATTTTCTAATTCTTTTATTCTTTTTATTTTTATTCTTTCTTCTTTTACTATTGATTTATAATAAGGATTTTGAAAATTATCAATTTGAAAACGATTAATATCATTTTTAATATCAATATAAAATTTTTTTGATATATTTGATAAATTTCTTACTTTTTCATAAATTTTTGGAACTTTTTTTTCTTTAGTTGATATATCTATTGAACTTAAATTACTTCTTATAGTTAAATATTCATTATTAAATTTATTTCTTTTAAATTTATTCATTGAATTAAAATATTTTGGTATTTTAGGAAAAAATTTTCTTTTTGGAATATATTTATTAATACTTTCATTTGTTTTTAAATATGATTTTGTTAAATTAAAAGATTTTGATTTAATCAATTTTTTATTCCTATATTTTATTTTGAAATTTCTCTTTTCATTATTTTTACTTGATTGAAATATGTTAGTATTATTTTTATGTTTATTATAATAATCAGTAAATTTATTTTTATTTTTTTGAATTAAATTTAATATCATTGGATCACTTGAACTTTTTATTAATCTTTTATGTTTTTGTTTTATTAGTAATTGTTGTAATATCATTTCACTCATATCTTTAATAATTGGTTTTTTTTTTTTTAGTTTCCTTAATTCTTGTATATTTGGATAAAATCTATCAATTTCATTTGCAATAAATTCAACATTTAAATGTTTTTTTATCTTCAATTCTCTATTAAACTTATTATTATTATCCCCTTCAAACACAAAAACATTTTTCATCTCTATCATTATTCATAAAATCATAATAATACATTTTCATAAAAAAAACTTAAAAAAAAAATAAAAAAACTCAAATAAAATAAAATAAAAAAAAATTATAAATCTCATCTAAAAAAAAATATTATTTATTTATCTTTCTTGATAAATGAGTACAATTCAATACAATTTTAAATCAATCCCAATAATTCCTACTGCAAACAACTTAATTGACATAATATTATCACGTACACAAACAAAAACTCCAACAGTAACTCATCCAGGATATAAAATAACTAGAATTCGTAAATTCTATATGAGAAAGGTTCGTTTTACCTATTCAACAATCCAAGAAAAATTAGAAGGAATAATAAAAAATTTTCCAAAATTAGATGAAATTCATCCTTTTTATTCAGATTTAATAAATATTTTATATGATAAAGATCATTTTAAACTTGCATTAGGAACAGTAAATACAGCAAAAAATATTTGTGAGAAAATTTCAAGTGATTATGTTAAATTATTAAAATATGGTGATTCATTATATCGTTGTAAACAATTAAAGGTAGCTGCATTAGGTAGAATGGCAACAACATTAAAAAAATTAAAATCAAGTTTAGAATATTTAGAAGAAGTAAGAAGACATTTATCTAGATTACCATCAATTGATCCTATGGAAAGAACTTTATTATTATGTGGTTTTCCAAATGTTGGTAAATCATCTTTTATGAATAAAATTACTTATGCTGATAGTGAGGTTGCTGAATATCAATTTACTACTAAATCACTTTTTGTTGGTCATACTTATTATAAAAATATTAAATGGCAAGTTATTGATACTCCTGGTTTACTTGATAGAAGTTTAGAAGAGAGAAATATTATTGAAATGCAAAGTATAACTGCTTTGGCTCATTTAGATGCTTGTGTTTTATATTTTGTTGATATTAGTGAAAATTGTGGTCATTCTATTTATGAACAATTACAATTATTTGAAAGTATTAAACCTTTATTTAAAAATAAACCTCTTGTTATTATTGCTAATAAAACTGATATTCAACCTTATAATGAATTAAGCGATGAAGATAAGAAATTATTAGAAAATTCTGCTAAGGAACATAATACTTATTTAATTCAAATGAGTAATGAAACTGGAAATGGTATTATTGATGTTAAATCTAATGCTTGTGATATTTTATTAAAATATCGTTCTGTTAAAAAAAATGGTACTAATAAAGATATTACTGGAATGGATAAAGTTTATGTTGCTCAACCTGTTAAGAGAGATAATAGAAAAAGAGAACCTAATATTCCAGAAAGTGTAATTGAAGAAAGAAAAAATATGATTCCTGAAGAAATTAGTGAAGAGAAATTTTTAAGAGAAGATAATATTCATATTTTAGAAAAAAAAATAAAAAATAATCCTATTAAAGATATAATAGAAAAAAATGGTGGTACTGGAATATATTATTTCCCATTAAGAGAAGAATTCAAATTAGAAAATCCAGATTGGAAATATGATATTTGGCCAGAAATAATGGATGGAAAAAATGTATTTGATTTCATTGATAAAGATATATTATCAAAAGTAGAAGCATTAGAAAAAGAAGAAGAAGAAAATATGAATAATAATGATTTAAATGATGATTCAGATACTAGTGATTTAGATGATGATTTAATAGAAGCTCATGAAAAAGTTATGAAAAATCAAAAATTAATTAGAGAAAGACATGAATTAGTAAAAAAAAATAGAGTTCCTAAAAGATTAATTGGTGATACTGCAACTGAGAAATTTATGGATAATGTTAGACCTGATTTAAAAGAAAAAGGAAAAGAAATTAGGCTTTTGGCTTTAAAGAAAGGAAGGGAAAAAAAAGAGAAATTAAGGAAAAGTTTAAAAAAAGATGCTGAAATTGATAATAAAGATAATATTGATATTGAGGAAAATAATTTAATTAATGATGATATGGATATTGATGATGATAATATAAAAATTAAAAAAAGAAAAGTTAATAATGAAGAAGAGAAAAAAATTAAAATTGAAGAACAAAAGAAAAAAACTTTGTCAAGAATGCAAAGAAAAATACAAAGAAATTGGAGTAGAAAAGCAATTGTTAATGAAGCTGATAGACATATTGGTGATAAAAAACCAAAATTCTTTAATTCTGGTAAAAGAGGAATTGGAAAAACTGATTGGAGATAAAATTATATTTTTTATATTCAAATATATAATATTAATATATTTAGTTTATTTTCTAATTTTTTTTATTAAGTAATTTTTACATTATCAAAAAAAAAAGAAATAGAATAAAAAACAAAAAAAAAATCAAAAATAAAAATAAAAATTCAGTTTTAAAAATTTAATAAAATACTCAATATAAAAAAAAAAATTAAAATTTTCAATAAATTATTTTTCATATAAAACCAACATTAAAAATAAAAATTAAAATAAATAAAAAAATAAAAAAATGGTAAGTTATGTTGGAGTAATTTTCTCATGTCTAATAATTTCAATATCTACAATGATTCCAATAGGGTACTCATTAAATAGTTGTGGAATAAATGATTATACACCACCAACAAAAGGTTCAGATTGCCAAGCAACAAAAGATGATGGATTTAAATGTTGTTATATTCAATCTACAAAAAAACAATTTGCTTATTGTTCTTTTGTTCCTGGAAAAATTGATAATGATATTATTGATGATTTTAAGGAAACTTTAGAAATTGATGATCTTGTTATTGAATGTAATAATCAATGGAAATTGTCCTTGAATTTTGTTTATTTTGTAACTTTTATCATTTTATTATTTTAAATGAGAAAAAAATATGCTTTTTTTTTATTTTCAATATCATATTATTTTTTTTTGAGGATTAAAATATTTTTTTATATTAAAAAAATGTATAAATTTTTTCATTAATAAACATATTAATTTATTTTTCATATATATATAAATATTAAAAAAATAAATGTTTTAATATATTAAAAAAATACAAAATACAAATAAAAAAACACATTAAAAAAAACTTTTTAAAAAGCTCAAAAAAATGGAAGGTTTCGAAATATTAAAAAAACTAGGTGACGGAGCATACAGTATAGTTTATAAAGTTCGTCGTAAAGAAGACAATAAAATCTATGCATTAAAAAAGGTAAAACTACAAAATTTAAGTGACAAAGAAAAAGAAAATGCCTTAAATGAAGTACGTATATTAGCAAGTGTAAAAAGTCCCTTTGTAATATCATATAAAGAAGCATTTATAGAAGATTCAGATTCATCTCTTTGTTTAATAATGGAATTTGCAGATAAAGGTGATTTATATCAAAAAATCACAGAATTTAAAAAAATGGGAACGTTCTTTGAAGAAGTTGACATATGGAGAATTTTCATTCAAATGACACTTGGTTTAAAAGCACTTCATGATATGAAAATTTTACATAGAGATTTAAAAAGTGCTAATATTTTTTTAGAAAGTGATGGCTCTGCTAAAATAGGTGATTTAAATGTATCTAAAGTAGCAAAAAAAGGTTTAGGTTATACTCAAACTGGAACACCATATTATGCTAGTCCTGAAGTTTGGAAAGATCAACCTTATGATTTAAAAAGTGATATTTGGAGTCTTGGTTGTGTTACTTATGAAATGATTACTTTACATCCTCCTTTTAGAGCACAAAGTATGGAAGGTTTATATAAAAAAGTTATTAAAGGACAATTTCCTAAAATTAGTGATAATTATTCTAATGATTTAAGTGAATTAATTCATATGCTTTTGAAAGTTAATGCTGGTGAAAGACCTTCTTGTGCTCAGATTATTAAACATCCTATTGTTAAGAAGAGATTGGAATATTTTCAAGCTCAGAATGGTATTGGGGATTATGATGATAATATTGATGATGCTGAGTTACTTAAAACTATTAGGATTCCTAAAAATATACTATTTTTAACTGATAGACTACCTTGTGCTAATTATATTGATGGTAAAGGAAAAAAGAAAGAAATGAATACTAGTAAAAAGAATACTTTCCCTAATAATAATTTACCTACTATTAAAAGGAATATTGAAAGTGAAAATAATGAGAATGATAATATGAATAATAAAAATATTCTATTAAAAATTAAAAATAATGATTCTCCTTCTTTACCTAGTCATAGGAATAATAAAAGTAATATTATTGGTAAAAGTAATAATAATAATAATAGTATAATTGAAAATAGGAAAGTTAATATTAGTAATATAATACCAGAGAGAAGTACAAATAATCATATTATTAAAAATAATATTAATAATGAGAATAAAGAAAAAATTGTTTTAAATATAGAAAAAGAAAATAATAGACTTTTAGCAGAAAAAAGATATCAACAACAACAAAAAAAAATAAAACAACAAAAATATCTTGAAGGATTAGGGTTAAGTGAAATTTATAAAATTTATGCACCTAGTCTTGAAATTATTAATTATGGTAATAAAGGTACTAATAAAAAGTCTTATGAATATATATATAATAAAAATAAGAAACCTTATTATATTTATAATACTAATAATAATAATAATAATAATAATTATGCATTACCTAAAATTGTTCCGAATAGAAGATTGAATCCGATTAATAGACGACATATTAGAAATATTGGAATTAAAAATTAACATTTTTTATATAGGATTTTATTTATTTATATTTTTGATTTGTTATATTAAAAAAATTTGTTTAAATTTTAGAAAAAAAATTTAAAATGAATTTAAATCAAAATTATTATTTCATATTTCAAAAACTCTAATTTATTATAATAATATATTTCCATATTTAATATATAAAAGTCTATTTAAGAAACATTTATAAAAAACAAAAAAATATAATCTAATTTTTAAATAACAAATTTGAATTAACATTTCTATTATCATTTTCTTGTAAAGCATCAAATTCAAAAGTATAAAAATCAAATTTTTCAAAACCAAAATTTCCATAACCACCAAGAATAAAAATTTTATCCCCATTTTCAAAAAAGCAATGTTCACAAACAGCTCTACAATTATCTTGATCATAATTAGGTTTAATCCAAATAAAATTTTCCAAATCAAAAACCCAAATATCATTTAAAATACATTTTTCATTTCTTCCTCCATAAATAACTAAAAAATTTAAAGGATTAAAAAATGTAATTCCACAATTAATTCTTCCACAAGGAGAAAAACTTTTAAAAGGAATTTTAAGTATATCAACAGGTTTAATCCCAATTCTAATTAACCATAAATCATTATAAAAATTACCATTTTCTTCAATTCCTCCAAAAATATAAATTCCTTCTATTTTTGGTTTATTTCCTTTAAATTTTGAAATATTACCTTCTGGATATTTATAAATATGAAATCCTTTATTAAATTTAATTGATGGATTTTTAATTACTAAACAACATGAATGATATGCAATTTTTGGTATTTTTAATAAATTTTTATAATCTAAAGGAAACCATTTTTTTTTTAGTATATCATATATATTTAAATCATTTAAAAATTCTCCATCATTATTAATTCCTCCATGAATTAACATTGTTGATCCTATTCCAATACCAATATGATTTTTTCTTGGTTGGATTTTATATTTTATATTTTCTGGATAATAAAAATTATTTTTCATAATATCAAAAATACATAATGATTCATTTTTATTATTTAAATTACCATTTATAACTCCTCCATAAATATATAAATTATCTTGGAAATATATCATTGAATGTCCATATCTTGAAAGTGGATTTTCATTATTTGATAAATTTACTTTTTCCCATTTTAATATTATTTCAAATTCTTTTTGTAAAATATCTGATAAATTTCTTTTTCTTTTAAAATAACATTTCCATAAATCAGAATAAGATTTACTTTGATAACCACCAAAAATATAAATAGTACCATCTTCAGTTGTTATTAAAGAAAATAAACCTCTTGATGATGGATGATATTGAGTATGAATAATATTAAAAATACATTTTAAATCAGTTGATAATTGTTCTCTTGGAATATTTGATATTGATTTTTTATGATAGTCATTTATTTTATTTATATTGTTTATATTATTTATTGATGGTATTTTATTAATTGATGATTTCCTACTATTTAATCTTGTCATTGTTGTTTTTATATTATTTTTTTTTGAATCAGTTCTTATAGTTCCTATTATTGAATTTGATGTATTTATTTTATTAATTGATTTTAAATAAGGAATTGTTGTTAATTTACTTATTCTAATTTTTGGCATTAATTTTATTATTTTTTTCTTTTTATTTATCTCTTCAATTTTCTTATTAAAAGATTCAAATTGATTTTCAATTCTAATATTTGAAACCGCATTATAAACATCTTTATTTAAATTTAATACTTTTTGTGAATTAAAAGGATCACTATATGAATTTCCATTATGAGATTCATTTGTTGTTATACTTATATTACGAGGTACTTTTTTAAATATTAATTTAATTCTTTCTTTTTGTTTTTGTGATAAATGAGTATAAATATTAAATTTAGCTGACATATCTTTTTCTGTATTTTCAAAATTATTTGATGAATATAATGTTGCTAAAAAATCTGGATCACGTTTTTTCTTTTTTAAATTGGCAAAAAATTTTATTGATGTATTTAATTTTTTATCTCTGTCTATTGATAATCCATTTCTATATAAAGGAGTAGTTTCTAATGTTTTATTTGAATATGATAAATTGCCTATAAATTTTTTATTTGGTTTATTTAAAAATGTTGGTTTTGGTTTTTTTTTAAAACGTAATGATTTCGGTGAAAAACTATATGATGATGTTATTGTTTGCATTTTCATTTTTTTACAACTAATTTAAATTCATATATTAATTATTTTATTTATTTATTTTTTTTATAATATTGTATTTTGAATAATACATTTACTTCAATAATCAATATATTTTTATTCTTCATTTTAAAATCTTTAAAAGTATTATTATTAATAATATTAGAGAATATGATATTATTATTTTATTTCTTTTACTTATTTTAAATATAATTTCTTTTTTTTAAAATAAAATAAAATGAAGAAAATAAAATTAAAAAGTTTAATAGACCCTACAGCAGATAATATTGATGATATATATGGAAATATAGTAGAAGAATTGAATTTAAATAAAAAAGCAGAATCAAATAAACAAATAAATTCCTTATTAAATAAAGCAAAACAAAATCCACAATCAGTAAAAAAAGTAAAAGACGATGATTTATTATTATCAATGACAAAAAGACTAAATTTAATAGAAACTCAATTAAAGGAAGCAAACAACAAATTAAAATTAAAAGATTTAGAAATAAACAAATTAAAAAACCAAATAACAGATTTAAAAGAGCAAATAACAGAAAATGAAAATTCAAAAGACGAAAACGACTATTGTGAAAATTGTATAAAACTAAATAAAATAATAGACCATCAATCAGAATACATAACAAAATTATATACATTCCTTCAAGAAAATGGTATAACAATAGTAAAAAGTGCAATAGATAAAAAATCAAAAGAAGAATTAGAAACAAAATTAAAATCACTTGAACATGATTTAAATAAATTAAATATTGATAATGGAGAAAATGAAATATTAAATAAAGACAATGGAACAAATCCAGATGATTATGATCAATTAAAACTTCCTAGAACAATTGATATTAAAACTATAATAAGAAGAATTGATGAAATGAATAATTTAATTTATGAAAGTGAAGGTCATAATTCAAATTTTGAAACTGAAGATGGAAAAATATTTAAATTAAAACAAAGAAAAGAATTATTAATTTCATTTTATAAAAATGGTTTAATTATTGAAGGATATCAATTTTTTCCTTATCAAAGTCAAAATGCTTCTAAAATTTTACAAGATATTTTAGATGGGTATTCACCCTTTATTTTAAAAGAAAGATTTCCACATGGTGTTTTAATGAAAGTTGAAAATCATTGTAAATTTGATTATGATAGTAATAATAAAGATAATATTAAAAGTGTTAATGATCCTAAAGCTCAAAAAGTTTTATCTGGGAAAGAATTTGTTAATTTATTTCCTGAGAAAATTATTAAAAATGGAAATGTTTTAAATATTAGAGAAGATATGGAAAAATTGTTAAAAATTAATAAAGATGAAAAAAGTGAATTTGATGATAAACAAAATGAATTTGATTTATTTGATAAAAAAGAAAAAGATAAAATTAATGAGAAAGATATTAGTAAAATTCAAATTAAAATTGTTACTATTGATAAAACTATTACTGTTAATGCTAAAAAAAATTCTGATATTAATTCTTTGTTTGATTTTGTTAAAAAATATACTAATGAACATTTAAAGAAAGTTAGTCCTACTTTGAAAGTTAATAATATTTCTGATTATGGTTTTATTATGGCTTATCCTTTTAAATTAATTACTTATGAAAATAAAAAAGATAAAAAAAATATTTCAACTTTGGAACAGTTAGGTTTGTTTCCTTCAATTTTTATTACTTTTGATACATTAAGTAAATATCAAAAAAAATAGATAAAATGTTTAATAAATTATAATATATTATATTTTAATAATTAAATATATTTATTTTTGTTACTAAATTATACCAATTTGAAAATCAATATTAAAAATAAAATGAATTAAAATAATAGTTAATAACTTTATATCAAATTCAAAATATTTAAAAATGATATTTTAAATATTCAATAAATTGTAATGTTTTATAATAAATAATAAAATTAAAAAATAAAATTTATTTAATTCAAAAATATTAAATAATAAATTAAATAATGTAAAAATTAAAATGAATTTAATGAAAAAAATTCCATTAATAGAAAATATTCTAATAATAACTGTTCCTTCATTAAAATTAATAAATTTAAAAACTCAAACTTTAGACTATATAAAAGAAAATTATTTAAATATTAATGGAGAAATAAAAGAAAATTATCAATCATCATTTATTCCATATCCACATGATTTAAATTTTTTCCAACAAATTATTCAAATGTCATTTCCAAATGGATTTATTAATTTAAATACTATAAATGAATCAAATGATACAAATAATAATTTTATATCATTTTCTTTATATTCAAAGAGTAATTTAAAACATATTACTTGTTTAAAAATTTCAGGAATTTTAGAATTAAATACTAAAGAAAAAGTAACTATTTATACTGGAATTGCTTTAGTTTCTCCTTTTGATATTTATGAATGTCATAAAGAAATTTTAAGTAAATTTAATAATATTATAATTGATTATTTTAGTAATTTTAAAGGTAAAAAATTCGAAAAAAAAGTATATATTGACGATTATGAAATTTTTGAATTTAATATCTTAGATTTTTATATTTCTTTTTTATTAAATTCATTTTACTTTGATATCAATCACAGGAAAAGTTTATGTATTTCAAATATTGATAATAAATATAATAGAACTTTTTTTAAATTTCATATTGATTTACCAGAAAAAATAAATAATATTCTTCCTTTGAAAGATTATAATCTCTCAAATATTTTAGAAAAATTTTACATTGAAGATTTAATAAAAATATACACAGCATTATTATTAGAATTTAAAATAATATTAATATTTGATAATTACAACGAAATAAATTTTTGTATTCAATCTCTTTTAACAATAACATACCCTTTAAATAAAAATGAATTTAACATATTTTCATATGTTACTTTAAATGATGAATTTTTAATTAATTTACCATGTTCAATAATTGGTGTTCCTATTAATATTAAAATATATAATATAGAAAATGATGTTATTATTTACTCTTTAGTTCAAAAAAAATTTATTAAGTATCCTCAAAATAAAATTCCTTCAATTGATGATAAATTAATTGAAAATGAATTAAAAAGTAAATTATATGAAACTTTAGCAGAAAAATTAGAAATTAATAATGAAATGGATTTTGAATTAACAGATTTGGGAGAAATGTTTAATAAGAATATATGTACTAAAATAAATTCAAATATTTATCTTAATTTAAAAATATGTTCAATTTTTTTTAAGACTTTTCTCCTTTTAATGAATGATTTAAATAAATATATTAATTTTAAAAAAGCTGAAAAATTATTTCAAGGAGAAGGAGAAATAGTAAAAATGACTTCTTTTTTTGATTTAGAATCTTTTAAAAAAAATTATAAAAATTTCCATAAATGTTTATATAATACTAAAATTTTCAGTAATTTTATTGAAAAATATGCAAAGTATTATAAAATAAAACCAAAATATATTTTTTTAAATAATATGTTTTCAGAATTAATTAATTTCAATTCTTTTTCAAAACAAAGTTTATTTTTAGATGAACAATTTAAAAATCAAATTAAACAAGGTATTTTAGATTACTATAATTTCCAATTTATTAATTTAAATAATGCAGTAAATGAATATTATAAAAATGGAATTGATGAATTTGAAATAAATGGTTATTTTAAATTTCCTTCTTTAGAAAAATTAATTCATTTTGATAAAACGAAAATCAACAAATGGAGAGAAAATTATAATAAATTCATAGATAAAAATGAGATATTCTTAAAACAAATGGAATTATATAATTATATAAATGAATAAATAATATAATAACTTTTTCATTTAATCAATAAAATTAATACTATCTAAAAATAATAATTAATTTAACACCAAAAATTAAAATATTTTTTAGTAAATATTAAATGTTAACTAAATTTCTAAAAATAAAATCTTTATCATTCACCTCATTAATCCCAAAATTTTATCATTCAACAATAAATAAAATAATAACCTATCCTGAAATACAAAGATTTTTAAATAAAAATCAAACAAAACAAATAGATGGGATAACATTAATCCCAAATGAAAATTATCCAGGAATATCAATATTAACAAGATTAAATAAAATAATATCAGATTCATTAGATAAAGAAAATTCATATTTAGAAAATAATGCAAATAGAAGATGTTTAAATGCATATGATTTAAATTCAAATAATTGGGAAATTAACTTAAAAGAAAATACTCTAAATATTAATTTATTAGCAATGATTTCAAATATAGGAAAAAATGGTAAAATAATGTCTTTAAATTATTATCATGGAGGAAATAATATTTTTGGTTTAGGACAAATAAAAGATAATTTTATTAATAATAAATTATATGAAATTGATCCTCAAATGGGTATTGTTGATATGGAAAAATTATATAAGCAAGCTATGAAATTTAAACCTAATTTAATTTTTATTGGTGGAAATTCTTATCCAAGAGATTGGGATTATGAATTTTTTAAAAAAATATCAAAAAAATTAAATTGTTTATTAATGTGTGATATTTCACAAAATTATGGTTTAATAAGTTCAAATTTATTAAAAAATCCTTTTAATTATTGTGATATTGTAACAATTAAAAGTAATATTTTAAAATCTGGAATAATTTATACTAAAAAAAAAACCAATATTATAAAAACTCAAATAAATAATATAATATCAAGAAAACAATATTTAACAAATAAAAACTTATTATCAATAATATCAAATCAAATGTTAGAAATAAAATCAAATCACTATAAATATTTTTCAAAAGAAGTAATAAAAAATTCAAAATCTTTATCAGACTTTTTATTAAAAGAAGGAAATAGACTTTCTTCAAATGGAACAGACACACATTTAATATTATGGGATTGTAAACCATTAGGAATAAATGGAACTCAATTAAAAAAAACTTTAGAATTAGTTAATATTTATATTAATAAAAATTCAATTGTTGGTGATAGAAATTTAAAAAATCCAGAAGGTGTTTTATTAGGAGTTTATGATATTACTTATAGAGGAATTAGAGAAAAAGATATTGATGTTATTGGAAGATTTTTAATGAAAGCTGCTAAAATTTGCCAAAAATATTATAATTTTAATGGGGAAAATTTTATGAAGTATATTAAAAATGATAAAGATATTCCTTTATTGAAACATGAAGTTTTAGATTTTGTTAAAAAGTTTCCTATTTATGATAGTAAATATTAATTGAGTTTTTATGTTGATTTTTTAGTTGCTTACTTTTTAAAAGTTATTTTTTTTTATTTTATTTATTGTTTTTAAAAATAATATTCTAAATATTTTCCTATATATAATATTAATTTTATTTTTTAATAAATTTTTTATCATGTCAAATAATATTCAATTCACTGAAAATGAATTTTATAGTTTTCTAAAATATTATGTTATTAAATCTAATTTAAAACCCAATGAAAATACTGTAGAAATTTTTCAGAAATTTTTAGAAATTGAAGATTATCAAACCTTATTAAATATGGTTAAATATATTTTATTTCATTTTATCCCAAATGAAGATTTAGATAATAAAGAAAAAATGCAAATATTACTCTATAATAAAAATTTAATACATTCTTTCTTTAAATATGAAAAAGATTATAAGGATTATAAAATAATAAATGAGTTAAATTTAAATTTATATGATTTTATTATAAAATCAAATTTTTGTTCAACTCAAAAATTATTTCAAATTATACTTGATACTTTTCATATTTTGATTTATCAATTAAACGAAGAACAATCTGATAAATTTTTAGATCAATTTTTTATAGATATAAATGATTTAGAAAAGTTAACTTCAAAAAAGTCTAGTGAAATAATACAAATTTTAAAATTATTTATGAAAAATAAGAAAATAAAGTTTAATCAAAAAAAGATAAATTCACTTCAAATTATATTAGAAGGAATTTTAAATTTTATATTAAATAATTTAAAAGTTTATAATGAAGGAATTTTTATTGATAATATTAATTTATTTATCAGTTTATTGGATTTAACAAATTTAGGAATTAAAAATAATTTTTTTTATGAAATTTATCAAAATGAAAATAAATACTTTTCACTTCTTATTAAATCAAATTTAAATATTTTAGAAAAGATAGATTTACAAATCAAAAACGAAAATTTAGAATTAGTAATTAATGTTATGAAATTCAAAAGAAAAATTCTTAAATTTTTAATTATAATTTTTCAAATTGATCCATATTCATTTCCTTATTTAATGGAATTATTTAAATTTTTTCTCATATATTTAAATAATTGTATTAATTGTGAAAATTCAAATGATAAATTAAAAAATTTAGGTATTGAGGAAAATAGAGATATTTTTCTACAATATATTAAAGTTATTTTAGTATTTATTTTAATTGTTCTTAAACAAAGAAAAAATAATATATTAAAATTTTTTAAAGATAGTGCATTTGATTTTATTGAAAAAATCTTATTAATTTTTATTAATATTGAATTATCAAAAATAGAATCATTTGACTTAATAAAAGAATTTGATATGGAAGAAGAAAAAGAATCAAAAGATAATTTAAATAAAATTACTTTTGATAAATCTATTTTTTCATATTCTCTACTTTTAATAAAAGAATTATGTCAAATTTATCCATTTATTTTCGAACAAATTTGTAATTTTGCATTGGGGTTGATAGAATCTCATAAAAGTTATATTGGGTATTATTTAATAATCCAACTTGCTCATATTAAACCAAATTTATTAAATATTAATGATTACATAATGAATAATATTGATAAAATATTAAGTGTTTCATATAATAAAAATATTCAATATTCTGAAATTATTGTTTATCAAATTATAAATTTTTTATTTTCTTTTCATAATATTATTATTCATAATAATGAAATTTATATCAAATGTTTATATTATATTTATAATAATCTAAATTGTTTTTCAGTTCCAATAAGAAAGAATTCATCAATTAAATTATGTTTAATGATAAAAGAAATTAATTTAAAAAATGATAATAATTTAAATAATTTAAAAAGTTTGATAAATGAAATTTCAAATGATTTAGTCAATAAATTATTTAATAATGGTTATGAAGAATATATAGATTTTTTTCATAATGGATTAGATAATTGTATTTTTGAAAATAGTCAAGATTTTTTATTTAATTTATTTAATTCAATTACAAAAAGGATCAATAATGAATTTAATGATAATAAATGCTCAGAAAAAGTAATATCAGATTGTTTTAATTTATTAATCAAAATATTTAAAAATAAAATATATAATTCTACATTATCAAACTTTATTAATGATGCTTTAAATTTTTTTTTAAATAATGTAATTGGATTATTAAATTTTGTTCAAAAAAATAATTTTGATGAACAAATTTTTGAAATTTTATATTTATTCTTAAATCAAAATATTAATCTTCTTCAAAAAAATAAAATTTATGAAAACTTAAAATATATTCCAAGTTATGTTAAAAAAAATAATTTTGTTTCAACTGAAATATATAATCTATTAAATTTAATAATTGAAAAAGAATCAAAAGAAGTCCAAAGTAAATATCTTCAAGATGTATTTTTAAAAATTTTACAATTTAAATATAAAGTTAATGAAGATTCAAGTGTAATCAAAATTTGTATTTTATTACAATGTTTAGTTTATTCAAATGATTCATTATCAGATGATTTTATATATAATTCTTCCAATTTTGCTTTTAATAAAATATTAAATTCAATTTCAAATCCAAATTTATTTTATTATTATTATACAATATTTAGTTTAATGTCATTTGTTTTTTCTTTATTTAAAAATTACAGTCAAATAATAATGAATGTCATTAATTCAAATAATAATTTATTGTCATTTTATGCAAAAGCAAAAAGTTATATTGAAAATGATTTTAATTTTAATATTCTTCAAGCAAAATTTAATGTGTTTTTATTATGTGATATAATTAATGAAAATTATTATAAACAAAGTTCAATATTATTTTTAGATTTATGTTATTCATTAATTATGCAAATTATATTACAAGAGAAAAGACAAAATATAAAATTAGAAAAGATTTTATTAAAAACTTATTTTGTCAAATCTGATGAAGATAATAATAATAATGAATATGATGAAGAAGAATTTGATAATATTGATTTAGGTGAAATTAATAAATTATTTTTAAATGAAATAAATCTTATATCTAAAATAAAGAATGAGGATGAATTTAAAAAGTTTTCTCAATGTTTTTATTCTTTTTATAACAAAAATAAGAATATTGTAGAAAAAGAATTTCTAATGTCAATGAATGATAAAGAAAAAAAATTTTTTATTAATTTACTTCATACTCATAGAATTGAGTTTCAAAATTTTAATACTGAAAAAATAAATACTCAATTTAAATATAATGAAAATGGAGGAATACCAAGAAAAATCATAAAAATAAAAAGAAATAACAATATAAACAATAATAATAATACCCAAAATAATAATGAAAACCAAATGGAAATTTAAAAAAAACATTAAATAAAT
>Ga0256407_10006834_pt1 | contig 17447 bp, 26 predicted proteins | sample RumenRJG_04DNA_FD_193489 | JGI IMG/M metagenome (GOLD analysis project Ga0256407, IMG submission 193489) | Bovine rumen microbial communities from Lethbridge, Alberta, Canada - RJG_04 | ecosystem: Host-associated > Mammals > Digestive system > Stomach > Rumen | place: Canada: Alberta...
ACACTCTCCACATCATCCCGTAAGATATTAAGGCGCATTGCCTCATGTCTTAGGAAACGCTCGAAATCGGCTTTGATTTCTTCATTCTTGCTCATACACTACCCTTATATTACAAGCCAAAGCAACTGCATATTCAGTACGGCAACCGACAGAGAACTGCCAGCGATTTGCCATATATATTGCATCACACGTCAGCAGATTCTTTATATCTTCCTTCATGTGTTCAGAGGTGGGAGCATCTAACGGCACTCCATTCTCCAAAGGATTGAAAACGTCATCATAGAACTGGCTCAGGGATTTCTTCAATTTCTCCGCATAAGCCTTACGTTCCTCAATATCGTACCCACTAATGGGGAAACTCATATAGACCTTGCTCATATTACAGAAAGACAATTACACCTTCAGATTCCTTATTATAACTCAACTGTTTCATGTCTTTTTTTGAAACATAACAATTCCAACATTTTGTGAGAAGTGCATACATATGAAGTGGGCCTTTTTTTGTGATTTTGTCCCTTTCTTTCTCGAACTTGTCTTTCATTAAATTTATAACATTCATTCCACCATCACGCGAAATGAAAAGCCTCGTAAAGAAATCCTCCACAACATCTTGTGTGTGACCTTTATCATTAATAAGGTAAGCTATCGTACCACCCAAAATACTGAGTGGCAAAAGTTTCCGATTCTTATAGTAGCATTTAGAGCCTAATTGGTAGCAAAAATCGTATAATTGCTGATTGTTTAAATATTGTTCCTTAATAGCCAAAGGACTTAAATCTATACATTTACCACCAGTCTTAGACCATGAACTATTACCGCCTTCTGCCAATTTCTTAAATTTAATACTATTATGCGCAGAAACTATTGCAGCCTTTTTGTTATAAAATTTTATTCCTGCAAACATCAAAACATCACCAGCAGTTCTTGCACTTCCTGTATCAATAGTATCAAATGCTTCATCGGGGATGTTCTTTACAATTATAAACCACTGACCTCTCTGTGATTCAATCACCGCTGTACAGCGATGCTGTCCATCACCCAAACGCCCATGCTTATCAAAAACCAAAGTAGAACCATTTACGAAATACTTTCCACTTACCATATCGTTTATAAGTTTATTCATATTTCGAGGTTTTTTATTTCTGTTCTCTCTTTGGCTCGACAAATACATCTTTGCTTTTTCAGGCGTAACAAACTCCAAAGAAATATCATTCATTGAGATTGGAGGTGCAGGAATGTTCTCTTCCTTATTTTCAAATAAATTCTGTTCCATGTTGTTTTCTTTTATTTTTATTATTTCATTACTTTCTTCTTGTTTGTTGCTTTCAACAATTTCTTCTTTTGTGCTTTTACTTTGTATGAATTTTGTTTTATCTACCAAAAAACACCAAAAAAAACCTGCACAAAGAGTACCATGTCTTATAGAATACCACACATTAGCCCTACTTCTTTTTACGGAAGTGGCAGAAGTATTTATATCTTCATATACTTTAATCACTTCCAGAGATTCGGGTGAAATCTGACAAACTCTTGAATCTATTTCTTTATTTGTTTTGGATTGCGTAGTTTTTATATTCGATTTCGTTTCTCTGCAAAACACAAAATGATAACCATTGTAAGAACACCCCAAATTACAAGCTCTTCTTATACAATAGCCACTAACACCGATTGCACAAGAACAATCTTCAACGCTATCATAAATGATTCCCGTTTCTATAACTTTTACTTTTTGTTTCCAGTGCAAACGTTCAAACTTTTTCCTTGTAAATAAGCCTTTCACATAAGACTTTGCCTGATTTTCAGAAAATCCATAAAACTTTTGCACAGAGGAAATTGTTTCTTTAAGTTGTGCTTTTATTTGTTCGTTTGTCATTTCTTACCACATTGAATTTACCACTTAGCTTATCAACACTGGCTTCAATCTGGCTTTGCTCAGATTCTTCCAGTACGTGTTTGTATTCCTCTTGCGCATGAGGATTGAGTTCAATGGCTTTCTTAGCCGCTTCATCCATGATGTCATCATCCCTTACGTCGGTAATGAAGTCATCCCACGCCCACTGAACACGCTGATTCTTGTTTGCGTCGAATCCCTCAATATCATAACAGCCATAGGAATCCTGAGAAACCTTGATACCAAGAACTTTAACCATAGCCACGAAATGCTTTACCATATCGTCCATTTTTGCATCAACGTATATCTTGGTAAAGTCCACTCCGCACTCGTCTTTAAAATCCTTGAAGTAGGCAAGGAATGTGCTGTGCGCCATCTTGTGCATCAGAAACACCACCTCAATACGACCTTTCAGCTCTATATCTCGCCAACCAAGGCGAATCATGTAGTTTCTGATAGCTTCATAGACACCCTCAATACGTGGGTTTAGGAAGTCGTAGGTAATGCGCAAATGGTCTTGTAAGGTGTACCACGCAGTCTTTTCAATCTGCTTGCGCCTGGTATCTTCATACTTCGTCCATTCGCTTTCTGCCTTCAAATAGTGCATCTTGGTAGTAAAACGCAACTTGTTAGCATCTTCAAGTAGATCATACACCGCTATCATCGTCTGATGCAGTATATAGTTCACACGTCTTACGATTATGAAACTGACCTTTGCCTTGTCCTCATAATCGTGCAATTCACCAAAGGTAATATCTGACTCTCTATCAATAGTCATTTGCGCCATATTTGGCACAAAAACGGCTGATGCAGCCATCATTGCGACCATTTCCAAGTCAGTAAGTCCTTTCTCCTTTTGGAAAGCCTCACGTTCTGATTTCTCTATCAGAGTCTTTACTTTGGTTTGCATCAGAATCTCACTGATTTCCTCCGCAGTCTTAGTGAGTACTGGCTTACTCTCTTTAAGGCTTTCCTGAAAGTCCTTAATATCATCAACAGGAGTACGTTCTTTCTTTGCCATAATCAATATGTTGCTCGTTCTAAACGTTGTTCTACTTCATCTTCGTCATCCTCAGACTCAGGATAGGGTGCATACCCGATGCAGACACAATGAAGATTGCGATTGCAGCACGAATCGAAATGATAGCACCTCGGTTCGCATATTTCCATCTTACACATAGCTTTCAGTTTTGAGGTTAAGAAAAAGAGCAAGCTATTTAGCCTGCTCTTCCATAAAGTCAAACAGAGTTGGCGATAGTTTATCCATTTCCGCTTCACGTAGATATGTCAATCCGTCTCGCCAGTATTCATAGTTGAGTTCAGTACCGATTCCCTTGCGACCTAACTTGATAGCGCAATATGGTACAGTTCCCAAGCCTGAGTATGGGTCTAACACCCATTCGTCTTTATTGCTCCAACGCTCAATACAGCGTTTCACCAAATCCAACGGCAACGGACAGATATGTACTTGCTTGTCTGCCTTTGCCTGACGGGTATTCAATGTGTCAGTACGTCGATAATCGCCCAAATCCCAAATATAGTCTTTGTGGCTTACTGGTGCAAGCACGAACGATTCCTTGCTCAGTCTTCCAGCAGCACCCAACGTTTCAGAGAAAGCAACGTGTTCCTCGTAGTTGTAGATGTGTTCTTTGGCAAACTTGCGGTAGTAAGCTCGTATTCCGTCCAAGTCCATATTCTTGATGTCATCGTAGGAAAGCAGCCTATCACCACTATCAGACCAATGCGCATGAGCATCAATCTGCCAACGTGCGAGAGAATACTCGTCTTTCGACTTGACTACTGGTATATCAGCATAGGCATCCTTCGTATCACTCGGCTCTTTGCGGAAGATAAGGATATACTCAGGACAGCCGACTGACATCTTCGTGCCATCCTTACACATTTCCGTATAGCCAAGACGATACGACTTGTTGTTTTCCTGAACAACGTCAGTATCGACAGTTATACGTCCGCAGTACTTGAATCCGTGCTTGATGTAGTGCAATACCGACAAATCGCTGAATGGAACGATAGTTTGGAAGCAAGTACCACCCTTATAGCCACTAAGAACTCTATCCTTAACATGGATGCAAGCGATACGTCCGGGCTGCAACACTCTCAGTAGATGCGGAGTGAGGAAGTCCATTTGCTCAAAGAACTTATCGTTGTTCTCGTTAAAGCCGAAGTCATTGTATGCACTGGTGTACTCGTACTGGTTACTGAACGGAATAGACGTTACAATCAGACCAATGGAATTATCTTCCATATTCGGCAACTCCAAGCAATTATCGTTATTGATAGACCGCCACAACTTGCCGCTTTGTTCCTCACGCTGAGAGAACATATAACGCTCCAGTCGCTTAATCATGTCAGTACCGAAGAGTCCGTTCTTTCTGAGCAAGTCTGCCATCTTGCCTACCATTTCGTTGTGTCGCTTCCACTTCTGCATGAATGTTTTGTAGATTTCCTGCTCTGATTCAGCATAGACCAGATACAGCGTAACCTCATGCTTCTGCATGAATCGGTGAATACGTGCGATAGCCTGGAACTTATCATTAAAGCGATAGTCAATGAACATTATAGCCTTATGGCAATGGTGTTGGAAGTTCAGACCCTCGCCAAGCATTTCAGGCTTTGCAGCGAGATACTTCAAACGACCTTCCTTAAAGTCCAGTACGTTCTTATCCGCTTCATCGTCATTCTGACTGCCATAGACTGCCTTACAACCATCAATAGCCTTGCAGAGTGCCATACGCTCCGCTTCGAGGTCATGCCACAAAAGGAAGTGGTCGTTTATATTCTCAGGTCGATTGATTATCTCCACGACACGTTGAATCTTTGCAGGCATTGAATCCCTACGCTCCTTTGCAGCAGCTTGCAGACCTATTGCAGCATCACGGAACATTCTCTTTTGTCCGTCATCGTCATATCCGGCTGAATCGTTATCAACACCTACGACTTCCTCAATTACCGTCAGTTTAGGCAACTCGTAACCTTCATCGGAATAGCCCAAGTCAGAAGGTTTGGTAATGAACAAAGCCCACGTTGATACCCAAAGCCAGAACTCTTCTTGCTTGTGCGGATAGAGTGTAAGGTTATTGTTCTTTGTTTGGTCTCGCTTGAAGAAACGCTGAATAGCTTGGTTAGTGTCCATCACGCCTAAGTAGCCAGCGTATTGCACCATTTCGTCGTATCTGTTAGGACTTGGTGTAGCCGTAGCGACGAACTTGTATTTCACATTGGCAAAGCGAGGAAGGAAAGTCTGATAGGTCTTTGTATCAAACTGGCGCAGTACCGACGCTTCATCAAGCGAGGTAGCGATAAAGTAGTTTGGATCAATCCTCACACCATCCTCACCATCACGTACACGCTCGTAGTTAGTAATGAACACGTCACACTTATCAAGATTAGCCTCAACTTCCTGCATAGTCCTGACGTAAACGACATTCATATTAAGCCATTCCTTCGCCTGAGTAACGAACTCTACGACTACTCGACGAGGACAAACCACCAAGCCTTTACCGCCCTCATGGGCTACAATAAGTCTCAGTATTTCCAACTGAGTAACGGTTTTCTGCATACCGAATGAACTGAATATAGCACGTTGACCGCCACTAACAGCCCATTTTACGGTATCTCTTACGTGTGGAAACAAAGAAGGTGTCAGTTCATCATCTGACACCTTGAAACCACTTTCAATACTAACGGCCATCTTAGACCTTAAAAATTCGATATATTCCATGTTTGACTTTATTTTGGGAATTTTTGATTTAATGTTTTGCCGATAATATTAGCGAGTCAGACTATACCAATCAGTTTCTTCTTTCCAAGGATCTGCAATCCTCATGTAATCACAGCCAACGTGTTCTACATCGTCACTCTCCAAGTAAGTAACCTGCCAAACACGAAGATTCTCAGGAAAGAAGTCACGGACACTTGGTAGAATGTTCAATTGCATGGTCTTATTCGTGAACTTACCGAAATTGGTACGTTTCAGCAATTCATTGTTGCATTGCTTGAAATAAGCCATATCTGCCTTGGTCTTTGGCATACAGATGATTCCATCACATAGCTTGATTAGGTCATCTATCTTCCAAAAGTCACAGAGAGAGGTTTCGACAAAAACCTTGCGCTTGATGCCAGTCACCTCATTCATGGTGAAGATAGCCTGCAAAAGTCTCTCCAGATTGCGCTTGAAAACAAATGGCTCACCACCACAGATAATGATTTCGTCATAGTCCAAAGAAGCAACAACTTCTTTCGGCTCAACTACATTATCAAAGGTCTTTTGAGGCCAATCGTCTCGCAAAACTCCTGTTACGAACAATCTTAAAGTTTTCATGTTATGCTATTTATTTATTCGTGCATTACACACTGATAGTTTCCTTATTCACGTCACCAGTTGGCTCCCATTCAGAGAAGTACTGGCTTTCAGTTTGCTTTTCCATACAAAATACCTACTATTTCAAGATTTCTTATCTTTCTCGTTGACAAATTCAAAATGTAACCCTTTGTATGCACGACCCTTATTACATGATTCACGGATGCAATAACCGCTTACACCAACCTTACGTGCGCAATCCTCAACAAAGGGGAATACCTCTCCAGTTTCCTTGATACGTACTGGCTGTTTCCAGCCTACACGCTTGCGACCAACACGCTTTGAATAGTTTATGGCACTGATTTTCTTCATTTGGAACTTGAAACCTTTCTCTCGTATATCCTTGATAAACCTATACGCCTGGTCTGCCCAATTGAACACCTTTTCATCTACGCAATGCCCACCTTTCAACACCTGCACAATGAACTTGTGAGCCTTATCAGTACCATTATCAAAGTTCACATTCATCACCATACGGATAGGGTCACTCTCCCAAGTAAGTTCAGGCAGGGTTATCCCAACGGATTCCATGTGCGCTAAGAGTACCTGACCCTTTGCGTCATAGTCACCTCTCCATTTCTCCTTAGTAGTGTCGCGTACTGGCTTCTGCTTGAAAGCACGATAACCGCCGCCTATTCCGCAGGCAATCCAAATAAAATATTGATTCATCCTTCCTTTTGCTTTAGATTTTCACGCACCCAATCGTAGTAGCTTTTGGCTACCTTTTCGATTTTCTCAATGTCTCTGTCCTCGGTTAATTCCAAGTCTGCACGTCCGTCATACCAGTTACCCATGATGATTAGAATGGTAACACCTATCTGATTCCTCTTGAATTTGCCTACGGCTCTGTCACCATACTTGCGCCAGTCATAGACAAGGAAGAATATCTGATAGGATGGAGTCATACCACTATTAGTTTTGTAGTAGTCAAACCCTTGCCCCCAATGGTAATCTTCACGTTGGAAAGAAACTCTGCCTAAATACTTGGTATAACCTCTTTCGGCAAGTTTCTTCTCTAATGTTTCCAGTTGTTTTGCAGTCATAAATTAGGTAAAGAGAAAGGGGTGAGATTCGGTAAGTAATCCCACCCCCGAAGTAAACGTTTTGAGCCAAACGGAGTTTACTTATTCAGTTCTGCATCGGCAGCTTCTTTCTTAGCACGTTCCTCTGCAAGGTTATCAAGATGCTTATCACGCTCCAACACACCAAGGAGTTTAGTCTTGGTAATGTTCACAATCTCCCAATCCTCAGTAGAGTCCTTATAGACGACCTCTTTGATAGCTGTGCGAGCTGAAACGTCAGAAGTAGCCTGAACCAAGTGGGCGCGAGTGCGTACCTTAGTCTTGGTCTTAACACCGCCCTTGCGAGTCTTAACCTCAACTTCCTCGGTAACGGCAACCTTTACAAGCCAGAAGTCCTCAATACTACCTTGGTCGTTAAAGCAGATTTCGCCATACTTAGGACGGACAACTGATTTAATCTTGATAGCACGGTTAGCACAATTCATTTCGGCACGAAGTCGAGCCTCTGCCTGAGTGAAGTCAACTGCCTCTACGCAATACTTCTCTGTCATGGTCTTTTGCAGACCCTTCTCATTGGTAGTGGTGTACTCAATCGTACCCTCGATCCAAAAGCCACTACGATTTCTTAAATTCAATTCAGCCATTTTACTTGAACTTTTAAAATTAATAAACACGATTACGTCTCTTACGTCTGTCATGACGGAACTTTCGTGCGTACCTTGCACCGAACAAAGCTATCTCGTCATTGTTTCCGTTAGCCTTGTGAGGCTGTCCGTAGCCTTTTGGTGCAGGGTCATAGCGACCTGGTATAACCGTCATAATTCCGTTTACTGGTTCACGATGTGGAACTAAAGCACGATGCGGAGGCATGAGAGTTCTTACATACCTCCCTTTCTTGTCGAACTCGGCGACAAAATCATTTCTTTTGAACTGACCCATAAAATTTTATGAATTAAAAATTAACTTATAAGTGAAATATCGTATCAAAAAGTGGTGTAGCTAACCGCCCACATGATAGGCTGTGACATGAGCCACAAGAAAGTTAGCAACAATAGTAACAACAATATATCCAGTAGCCGTGAACGATGCCTGATGTCACAACGGACAAAACTCATTATCCCTCGCTTGTAAGGGCAACAGAGTTTATTCAGCACGTCATACTTATCAGCACCATAGGCAAGCATCATAATGCTTACACCAAGGTTTCTTGATGAATACGGCTCATAGACAATTCGGTATCTACCCATATATGCTACACATAGCACCGAATACACGCTTGTCAGTACCCGGTTGATAGCCGACTGAATACGTGGACTATTTCTTTTCTTGTATCTGAGCTTCATCCTTATTCTCGTTTAGATTCCAGCCATTCATCTTATAGACAAAACGCCTTGCAGAGTCCTTAGATGGAAAGTCCATGATGAACTCTCCTGACGAACAACCATTGCCGTGATCGTGATACTTCCATACACCCCACATTCTACGATGTGGCGCATAGTAGAACTGACCTTCTTTCATTTCTGCTGCCATATATGATATGATATTGTGTCATCTTCCACAATTACCTTTTCACCAGCTTTGTCGTACATCTCAGTGAATTTACTCAGTTCATACGATAGAGAGTCACGCTGATGTTCAGCACCAACGGCTCTTGCTCTCATGCTTGTAAAGGTAAGCACCCAGACTAACACTGCGACCACAATAGCGGCTCCTAAGACGATGTTAGGGTAGTTGCCAGTAAATCTTACCATTCTGCGCCACAAAGCCCTCAGTAGGCTTAATACAGCACCGATTAAACACGTCACGATTCGGAATATTCCCCAACAGAATTTCCGAACACCTGCCAGTAAGCAAGTTAGCCACTGGTGGAAGTCATCGAATAAAAGATAGTTCATAATTTTATGTTTTAGAATAAACTTAGTTGTTTCGGTTCAATCCTGCCTTCTTTCGTAGAAGGAGTAATAAAGAGATTCTGATATATGAAGAAAAGAGGCGCAACTGTTATGCTGTTTCCTGCAAGTCTGTATGCAGCCGACTTACTGATACCGCTATTGAGTATGGTATCAATATCATTTTCCTCAACGTCCTGCAAACGGAAGCATTCACGTTCCGTAAGTTTGCGGATGCGCATTATAACAGGAAGTATGTCATTGCAGAAGTGAATAAAGCTATCCTTTGACATTTCCTTATGTGCTTGCGCCAAAGTGTACTCGCATAGTAGCTTCAATGGTCCCTCAGGATTCCATTTCTTAAACAGCCTATCCATGCGTTCAAGTGCTTTGTCGGTGAATTTGCAAACTTTGTCGTCTGAATTGTTCGCTTGATACATTGCAGGGAACACAATCTTGAACAATTCCAGGCACTCGTCCTGAGTAGCCTCTTTGCCGTATGTTCTGCGATAGTAGCGATATACGACCCTCACGAATCTATGAAAGTCGTTATACATCTTATTCTGTCTCATATACTAAGTAAATGTTTATCTGCTGTGTAGTAGTAACCGTTGGTGCAGGATTCTTGATATTGGTTATTTGAAGTTCGCTGACACCTCGTTTGTCATCGGTATCTGACTGGTAGGCTCTGATATTGCCGTTTGGCATTTTCTTGAATCTGATGAAGTCTGCTCTGCTCATGTCTCATATACCTCTACTAACAAATTATCCTTCGCCTCGGCAGTAGTCAAAGCACCCATAATTCCGTCTTTGGCAACGTACTGAACTTTGCCTTGGCTGTATTTAGCCCCTGCATCACCATGAATATGCCTGCGCTCCCTTTCCTCAAAGGTACGCATCTTTCGTAGCTGCTGTGCGTCAATCAGTCTCATATACCAAGCAAAGCATTGAATCCTTTGTTATACTCGTTACGGAATTGGCATACATTTCAGAGTTAAGTTCGAGCTGCTGTATATGCTCTGATACGCTCCAGTCACCTTTGCTTCTGCCACGATAGGCGCAACCAATAGCCTTAATCAGTCTCATAGATGTACCAAACATACTTAGGGCATTTATAGTCCGTTGCTCTTAATGCAGGAGAAATATGCTTTACCATAGAATAACCACTCCAGTTTCCTTCCCATTACTTTGCATGATTGAAAGCCTCAGATATACCCTTAATCAGTCTCATAAGCCAAAACTATTAAACTATGGTCTATGTTCTGAGTCAGAGCATTTGAGACTCGCCAACGTCCAAACTCAAAAGTCATTCCGTTATCTCTCATTCTCTTAGCACCATTCTTTGCGTCAATCAGTCTCATAGACAACTCTAATCTTAGGTTCGACTCCTACATGGCATCCACAAGTCAATGTTGGTGCAATGCCGTTCGGCTCATAGACCATACCATTTTGCTTCGATACCCAAACGTTACCTATCACAACAATCTTATTCGTTCTCATAGACTACTGCTGCAAACTGATCTGTATTGCCTCCTGCTCCAGTAGAGCCGTGAATGGTGTTCGCCACGTCCTTACGATGATAGTTCAGTATCTCGCCATTGTCACGGCTACGAGTATAACCGAAGATGAAAGAATCAGCAAGTCTTATCTTTCCAGTAATAACCGCCTGCTTCATACTGAACACCATTACAAACGGACAATATACCATACATATTCACTCCAGTCTTTACCGATGCTTCATGTATAGAAGAAAACTCACGTAATGGATTTCCCTTCAAATCACACATCACAACAGGACGTTTTTTGAATTTCTTGTTTTTCCTTAGACTGCAATTCGTCTTGTTATCACACCATTCAAGGTTATCTACATTGTTATTACGTTTGTTTTCGTCGATATGATTGATTTGTGGCAAATTATTAGGATTTGGGATAAACGCACTTGCTACAAGTCTATGAACTTTATGCGCAATACTAACACCACCAAAACACAACTTAACCCTCAAATAACCTCTTTGTGCTACGTCTCTTGCAAGTATTCGTCCGTGACAGTTCTTTACTCGGCCTATGTTTGAAACAAAGTATTTATTCAAATAACCTTCGATAGGTCGCCATTCTTCTGTCATAAGTTCTCTATTATTTGCGTGACATAATACATACAATTACCATCTATACGAGCCTTGATAGTTCCTGCAACGCTATCATTCCAAATGCCATTGTAGGTATCTAACCAAACACCATCTTTCATAGGTGGTGTGTTGCTTTCTATTAGGCTTTCAAGACGAACACCGCCAGTAGGCTTATTCCGTTTCATATATCTCGTAAACTACATTTCCTGAATTTCTTGCTTCATTTGCAACAATAGTAGGCGATATATCTTCATGCAGCCAACCTCGCTTATCTTTCTTACAACGCCATTCCATTTGACGGAATAGAGGATGAATAGAAACTATCTTTCTTATGGGGTTTCGTAAACTACTCCAACACCCATTTTCGGATAGTGCGCTACACTTATCATGTTCGATACACCCAACGCATCGTACACTGCTGTTATCGTTGGTGCTACTCCGTTGGCTGTTGTTGGAAGTCCTCGATTGTCCGCAAACTGCGATTCCGTAGAGAGAGAGAGAGAGAGAGAGAGAGAGTAGGCTGCGCCTTATTCATTTTCATACACATACATCACACACGTTTTACAATGTTTGTCGTGGGTATAGTCACTGATGGCTGCAAGGTCATATCTTGTATTGATAGTGTACGCTACACCACTTACTGCTGTGTTGTACGGAACTATCCTACTGAGCAAAGATGAAGTTCTCCAGTCCTTCATCACCATCGGGAAGGAATTGCATTGTGCCGCCATTTTCCGATTCCTCCAAAGATTTCTCACAGAACCTAACAAGCATTTCATCAGAGAGGAAGTACTTTTCATCTACATTCTCTTCAAGAACGTCTCTTAGGCAAAGTTCCAATGGAAACTCCTTTGGGAACTCGTAGTTTGGAATCGGTGTACCTTTCTCACGATAGATAGAGATACAGAATACTCGTTCTCTATGTTGTGGCACTCCGAAGTTAGATGAATCAAGTACCTTCCAGTAGTTCACATATCCAAGACCTTCAAGAACGTCGAGCCAGTCCGTGAAATCTGCCATGAACTTTTTCTGAGTGAGCGATTTCACATTCTCCATAAGGAGATACTTAGGACGTTTCTCCTTGATTGCTCTTTCGCACTCCCAAAGGAGAGAGGAACGAGTACCGCTATCTCGCTTGAATCCCTGCTGCAATCCTGCTGCACTTACATCAGTGCAAGGCCAAGAATAGGTGAAGAAATCAAAGTCTGGCACTTTCTCCCATATTATTTGAGAAATATCACCATAATTGATGATATTCTCGCCTTTATGTAAGGCCATATAAGCGGTTATTGCTGTTGGTTCAATGTCAGAGTAGCCAACTACTTTGAAATCGAACTCAGGGAAATACTCTTTGAGCCTCTTAAAGGCAAGTGACTGGCTACCATAGCCGCCAAAGGCCTCAAAGACTCTCAGAGGTTTGTTTACGTCAAATTCCATTCGGTGATATTACTCAAATAATGTTACTTACACATATTCAGACACGCTGCCTTGAAATCGTTACCAAACTGATTATCCTTCCAAGGCTCTGCGTAAATATCAACACCCACTGAATGATTCAGGAGTGATTGAAAGAAAGGAGAATTACATTGATTGCGATAGTACCATTTCTGGCAATCCTCGCTATCAGTGTAGATGTTCACTGCCATACGCTTATTGTTCTCACAAAGCATCATGGCACATATAACGGCAATCACCTCACAATTGAAGTCATCTGCAATGGTTTTTATACCCTCAAAGGATATTCCGTTTTCCCACCTATGAGAGCCATAATGAATGATATTGCCGCTTTCTACAATGACAAATGCAGACGTTTGGTTGTGTCCGCAAGCATATATCTCGGTAATCATCAGAACGGCAAATCATTATTGGTGTTAGAATCAAAAGGAAGTCCATTGCTCTTGGATTCCTGCATGAGTTCCTGAACGGTAGGAGTTCCATCGTAATTGATAGGCAACTGCTGTGCCTCTTCCCAATTGTAGATGATATTCTCTGCAAGATCGTTCTTTAATCGGTTACTCTCCAGTTCAAACCAAAACTCAATGTAATGCCCGACAAGCGAACCCTTATTACGGAACTTACCAATCTCAATGACGTTAGTACACTTGCTATCAAGTATGTTCTGATAGGTGAACTTGTTCATGATTGGCTTCGCATTGTTGATGAAGTCGGTATTGACCCTACTAAGAAGGAATACGTTATCAGCTTTGTTACTGATGTCACCACTACCACTGATATTGTCGATTCTGATAAACCCGGAAGTCTTGTTTGGGTGAGCAACCAAGTGGATATGAATATCAAGTTCCTTCGCCAAGTCATTAAGACGTTGCAGCAAAGCACCCTGACGTTCAAACTTATCTGAATCCAGTTCACGGAAGTTCAGCACCATCAAGTTATCAAGCAGAACACAATCAATGTCCTCTTCATCCTTTAACCGCCTTACCTGGTCGCTGATTTGAACGAAGTTATCTCCGTACTTGTTATTGAAAGTCCAAAGGAACTTGTCTATCCAAGTATCTATTCGGCTTGCAATAGCATCAGGCACGTAGTAGTAATCGGAATTGCCGTACTTTCTGACGTGCTGTTTGCCTGCTGCTTGAAGGTATAGCCATTGCTTTTCCATATCCTCAGGCAACTCTCCAGTATAGAGCGCACTCTTGTAACCTTTCTGAGCTGCATTGAGAATGAGCATATTCAACAACGTGGATTTTCCGCATCCTCTAAATCCCGACCAAACGGAAACTTGCTTGCGTCTGAACCCCAATCCTTTTTCGTCGATATATGGTATTCCAGAAGGTATGTAGTCTTTGAGGTCTATCTTTGGTCTTTTGATTTCAGACATCTTCAACCATATCTTACCTTTCTGCTCCTGCTGAATGATAGGTGTTGTGACTACTGGCTGCTGAATGATAGGCTGTTTATACATCTGAGGTTGAGGTGTATAATCCCTATCGTAGGCATCCGGCTCGAATAGCAGACGCACATCACGCCACGTTTTGCCCGAACAGCTATTGTGAAAGCAAAGGAAACCGATTGCTCCGCTATCCCTTTGAAAGATGACCGCATCTTTATGCTTATGTTGGTCGTTAAAGGGGCAATGGTCGAGAATGTATTTTGTACCACCTGCCACACGCTGAGTAGTGTAACCGATACCATGCTTATTTAGGAACTCCACCAAGTCGAACTTCTCAGAGGAATAGTTATTGTACCTATTCGGCTTTTCTTCCTCAGGGTACATCGCCGCAATCTTCTTGAAATAGGCAATATCCGTTGGCTTGATTTCAGAAGGAACATAAACGACTTGTGACTGTCGCCAAGGTCTATCTGGAGTATTCTCTCCCTTACAAGCGGTTGTACCAGGCAACTTACTGATTCGGGCAAGATTGAATACCTTTTCATCCACTTCTATATGTTCATCGGAAAAGAACAACGAAAGGACTTGAAGGAATTTCTTAATCGTTTCAGTAGCTTCGGGCGACGCTGATATAAGGCAAGGAATGACGCAATGATAACCATTACCCGACATACAGATAATAGGCTCATAGAATCCTTGCGACTTTAACCAGTTGAATATATCCACCGCCTTTTGATACGCATAGTTCAGTTCATCGTTACTTGAACTGACACCAGCAGGACGTTTCGGATCAAGGTCAATCAAGATGTGCGTTCTGCCATCAATATCAACATCACTCGTTGTAGGTTCTCTGAATATCTGAATTATCTTGTTGCACTGGCTTCTACCATAGCAAGCCTCTTTGATATGATTCAACGTGAAGTATATCTGTGTGTGAGGGCTATTGCTATATGGCTCAATGCAAGCTAACAGTGTTTCAACGTCCTTGAAGTAGCCACTCCAAGTTTTGTTGCCACTGAGGATGCGTATTTCCGTCAGGTCTGAACCATTCTTGAATACGTCCCACCACTTATATACTTGTGCTTTGTCTATCACGATTGCCAGTCTATTGTTTGCTGTTGTGGTACTGCCATCACAACATTAGATTCTTCCTTGGGGTCATAAAAGACCTGATTACCTTTGAATATGACAGAAAGAAATACCTTGTCTTTCAGGTATCTCTCAAAGTCCTTTTGGTAGATTCTATCTCTCGTTTCCACATAAGCCTCTATGTGGGACCGAATAATAGCAATCTCTTTGTCGGACAACTTCTGCCACTCCAACATTGCCTTTGCCTTACAACCTTTCTCTCGGTATGCAGTCCAACATTCATTGAACACGATTTCCTGCTCACTGGTAAGAGTAACGCTTTTCTTTGTCGGATTACGTGTTGCCTTATGCCCTGCAATAAAGGCATCCTCTAATGACTGGTCGCCGCCATGCTTATCACGATACTCACGGGCTGCTTTCAAAATGTAATCTGGAATCATATTATTGTATGCCTAATAAGAAATCTGATTTTTCTTCTTTTTGTTCTTTCTGCTGTACTCCCTGCCTCTGAACAAAGAAGGGGCAAGGCTCAAAGGGAAACATTTCCTCAAAATCGTCAAGATGGTGGACGTGCTTTCGATAGAAATTGACATCGTAGTAAGCGCAAGACTCCCTACGAGGGCAAGTAACCTCATTGAAATCTTTAGGGCTTACCATCCATCCGTGACAAAATCCATATTTAGACAACTTTTTGAGACTTTAATCCTTTTAGTCCATTCTTACGATTAACACCTGAGAGATACACTGGATTCTTTTTCAAACCTAAAGCATTGGCACGTTGAGCAACGTTATTCTTGGTTGTACCAAGTAATACGGCTATTTCTGCATTGCTTGTTGTAGGGTAGAGTTTTCTTAATAATACGTAGTTCATCTTTTCTGAAAATAAGCAGAGCCGTACCAAACTAATGATACGGCTCCAGGCATTATTGAGCAGGAGGGAATGGCAACTGTGGTCCCTGAGGCTGTGCGCCCTGCTGTGGTGCAGGCTGCTGAACTTGCTGTTGAGCCTGAGGTGCTGCCTGCTGACCCTGTGCAGGTGGGAATGGTGCAGGCTGCTGAACTTGTTGCTGTGGCATTGCCTGACCTTGCGCAGGAGGGAATGGTGCTTGTGCTTGCTGTTGCATCGGCTGTTGCTGATAACCACCTTGCATTGGCTGTTGCATCATAGGCTGCTGCTGTGGGAAACCACCCTGCATTGGCTGTTGATAGCCCTGAGGTGCATAGCCTTGCTGCTGATAACCCTGCTGCATACCCATTTGCTGACGGTCAACTTTCCAACAACGCAACTCATTGAACCAACGTCCATCTTTCTGACTCTGAGTAGCGTTTGCGTTCAGATGAACGGTAATAAACTCGTTAGGCTGAATAGCCATTGACTTAATGCTATCCTCTCCGAATATCTCAAACATGAGATACTTAGGGTACTGACCTTGGTCGTGCTGAATGACATATTGCTGTTTCATCCAAGCGTTACCAGTCTTTTGACTTACACCAGTCTGAGGCTGCATGATTGCGGTAACTAAACCGCTAATGATAATATCCATATACTTTTAACGTTAAAAATTAATAAGTTCCTTTTCAAAATCCTCTCGATTCACGTTACTAATGAAGAGTGAGAAAAGCACGTCTTTCACCCTCTCGTAGAGTGCTGAAAACTCCGATTCAGTCAGTTTGTCAAAGGAAATCGACTTTGGCATATCCAACCACTCATTACGAGTGCGGTTATATACTGGCTCACAATGTCCTGCTGACACCTCTACCGTCTTTCTGAATGAATCAATATTGTTATAGAAGAAAGTCCTCTGTTGCTCATTCAGATACTCCCAAGCACAATTGATTAGAGCGAAATATTTCTTATGGAATCGGTAGTTTCGGTATTCCTTAATGGTACACTGAACTACCGTTCCACGTTTGAGAGTCTTTTTCGCCTCATAATCTTCATCAGTAGCAGGACGGAAGCCATCTGAGGTGACTACAAGGTTAATCTTCATTTGGATCGTGTAGTTTCGTCAGTTCCGCTACTTGCTCCTTGATGTAGTTTACTGAGAGTTCGATACGCTCCATCAGTACCTTGCAGTACTCTTCATCCTTTGGAATCTCCAAGATGTGTAAGTCCATACCCTTACGATACAATGGAGAGTAACTTATGAAGTCACACAGGGCAGTACCAGTAACCAACATATTGAGCTGAACTTGCG
>Ga0256407_10006835_pt1 | contig 17446 bp, 8 predicted proteins | sample RumenRJG_04DNA_FD_193489 | JGI IMG/M metagenome (GOLD analysis project Ga0256407, IMG submission 193489) | Bovine rumen microbial communities from Lethbridge, Alberta, Canada - RJG_04 | ecosystem: Host-associated > Mammals > Digestive system > Stomach > Rumen | place: Canada: Alberta | collected...
AGTACTAATATTAATATATCTCTATCTTTTTTATTCATTATTTTCTTATATAAAATTCAATAACATTAATAATATAAATAAAAATAATAAAAAAAATTATATAAAAAACACCTTAAAAAAAAAAAATGGAAAGCATAATAGAAACAAAACGTGATAAAGGTATCCTAACAAAAGATCAAATTCATTATTTCATAACAAACTACGTTTCAGGTAAGATCCCAGACTACCAAGCAAGTGCTCTTTTAATGGCAATATATTTAAATGGAATGAACAAGCAAGAAATAGCAGATTTAACAGAAGAAATGAGAATAAGTGGTAACGTATGGGATCTTTCATCAATAAATGGTCCAAAAGTAGATAAACATTCAACAGGAGGAGTAGGTGATAAAGTTTCTTTAATATTAGGACCAATGGTTGCTGCATGTGGTGCAAAAATGGCAAAAATGAGTGGAAGAGGATTAGGACATACAGGAGGAACTTTAGATAAAATGGAATCTTTTCCAGGATTAAAAATTAATTTAAGTAAAGAAGATTTTGAAAAACAAGTAAATGAAATAGGAGTTGCTATTATTGGACAAGATAAAGATTTAGTACCTGCTGATAAGAAAATTTATGCTTTAAGAGATGTTACTGCTACTGTTGGTTCAATACCTTTAATTGCTTCATCTATTATGAGTAAGAAATTAGCAACTGGTAGTGATTGTATATTATTAGATGTTAAATATGGTGATGGTGCTTTTATGAAAAATATGGATTCTGCTAAAGAATTAGCTAAAACTATGGTTGAAATTGGTAAATCACTTAATAAAAATGTTAAAGCTGAAATTACTGATATGAATCAACCTCTTGGAAAATATGTTGGTAATATTTTAGAAATTAAAGAAGTTATTGAAACTTTAAAAGGAAATGGACCAAAGGATTTAAATGAAATTTGTCTTAATAGTGGAGCTATTATTTTAGAACAAGCTAAAATTTGTGATAGGAATGAAGCTAGGAAAAGATTAGAAGAAAGTTTAAAAAATGGAAAAGCTTTTGAAAAATTTAAATTATTAATTAAATATCAAGGAGGTGATATTTCTTATGTTGATCATCCTGAAAAATTTGATGTTGCTAAAAATTTAATTGAGATTAAATCTAAAGAAGAAGGTTATATTAAAACTATTAAAGCTATGACTATTGGTTTAGCTTCTATGAAATTAGGAGGAGGAAGAGAACAACTTGATGATATTATTGATATGACTGCTGGAATTGTTTTAAATAAAAAAGTTGGAGATCATGTTAATAAAGATGAATTACTTTGTACTCTTCATACTAATAAAAGCAAAGATGTTTATGAAGAAATTGTTAAGTTTGTTGAAGGAGCTTATATTATTCAAAAAGATCCTATTCCTGAGGAAGAAATGCATAAAGATGTTTTAATTGAGTAAATTTAATTAAAACGAATTTTTTATGTTTTTGTTTTAATTTAAAAAAGAATTTTTTGATTTGGTTTAATAATTTAATTTTTTTTTGGTTGAATTTTTTTTTAATTTTATAAAAATAACAATAATAATAAAAAAATTAATATCAATTTTAATATTTTTATGATATTATTAATTATTTAAAGAAAATAATATCAAAAATAGATTTTTGAAGAATAAAATTTTTTTGATAAAAAATTATTTTTTTTTTGAATTATATTTTTCATATATAATATTATTTATTTAGTTTTATAAATTTATTTATTATTTATTTTTTACTTCATTTTTTTTTTTCTTTTTTATTTAAAAAATTATCTATTCTTTTTTGTTTTTTATCAATTGATTTTTCTTTTTTTTTTTCTTTACTATTACTTAATGATGGGAATATTTTTTCTCTTTTTCTATTTTTTTTTATTTTAGGAGTTTTATTTATCATATTTGTTGTTATATTTGAATTAATAATTGTTGTTGAAATTTGTGATATATTATCATCATCTTTTATATTTTTTTCTTTTATATTATCTAATTCATTTATCTTATTTAATTTTTTCTTATTATCTTTTATTAAATTTTCATTCTTTTTAAGAATTAATTTTTCTCCTTTATCATTACTTAAAAAATTTTTAATAAGTAAATTCCCATTTTTATTATATTTAATATCTTCCTTAGGAATAATATTATCTTTACTAATATTACTTAATTTATTAACTAAATCACCAACTAAATAAAACTTCATTTTAATATCTTTATCAACAATTTTAAACAATTCTTTTCCATTTAAATAATCTAAAACTTGTTCATATTTATTAAAAATAACAGGCATTCTTTCATGTATAAAATCAATTTCTTTATTAGCATTCATTGTAATAATACTAACACTTTTATAAGAAAAACCTTCATTATCTATTTCTTCATTATATAATCCAGGTAAGAAAATAATATTATCATATTTTTCAATTGTTGATATATAATAAGGTTTATTTTTATTTTCCCATTCATAATATCCTTCTATTATTATTATACATCTTTTATAATTTTTATACATTGGATAAATATTTATTGTTTCAATTCTTGAATTAAATAATATATGATCATATTTTTCTAAATAAATTCCCCATTTCATTGCTTCTAAATTAATTTCATTTTCTAAATTTTTTTCTTTTGATTTATTATTATTTTCTTTATTCATATATATACATGGTAAATATTGCCCAGGTGATATATTATAACTTTCATGATAATATATATTATTTTTCATATCTTTATTATTTTTTAATTTTGCTATTTTTATTAAATCTTTTGAACATCTTGCAATAACTACTCTTCCACACATTATTTTTTTTCAATTTTTTTTTAAATTTAAATTTTAATTTTTATTACTTATTTATTTATTATCTAAAAATTTAAAAAAAAAATAATTAAACTTCTTCAACACTTTTATTTTGAGGAATTCCATGATAAATTCTTTTATTTGTTGAATTTTTTTTTATATTTCTCATACTAGATGATTTATTTAATGTATACATTTGTCCAAAATTCTTTTTTTTTAAAGTTGTATTTATAGTAGGATTTAATAATCCAACAATCATTTCTGAATTTTTTTTAATAATTTCATCAAAATTTAATCCATTTTTTTGTTCATTTTTCATTGTAGTAAATATTGTTTTATTTAATATTTTTCCTTTATCAAAATTTTCAAGTTTATTTCTCATTTCATTTCTCAATTTATCAATATCATTTTCAAAATTATCTTTATTACTTTCATTAATTCCATCTTCAAAATTTTGAATTAATTTATAATAATCTTGAATATTTGAAATATAATTATTAACTGTTGATTCAGTATAAGGTAAACTTTGATCAATTGGAATTTTATTTGGTATATAATCAGATAAATATGTTTGATTTAATTTTATTAAATAATTATCTGTTAAAGGTTGAATTTTTAAAAAAAAATCTCTTTTTTTTTTTATTTCATTTTCCAAATCAATAATTTCTTTTGTTAATTTATTAATTTTATCATTTTTATTATTAAAAAAATCATTTTTTTCTTTAATATCATTTTTTTTTTTATTTTGATAATACATAATTTTATCATCTAATTCAATATTTTCTTTTTCCAAATCACTAATTTCATTTTCTAATCTAAGAATATTCATATCAACATTATTCATTTGTTCTTCATTTTTTTGAAAAATTAAAATTAAATCATCATAATTTTTAACTTCATTATAAGACATAATTTTTTCAAAAATTTCTTTAATTTTAATAGAATTATTAAAATATTTATCAATCATATGTTTCTCACATTTATTAGTATATTTCCATTTTTTAATTAATTCTTCAATAATTGGTGTTCTATCAGAAATTTCTTCATTAGAAATTAATTTTAATTGTTTTTCTAATTCTTTATCTTTTACTCCTTTAAATAAAGCATTTGTACTATCATTTGATAAAATAAACATTTGTTGTTTATTTGAATGTTCTTTTTTTTTTTCTCTTTCTTTTTTAATTGATTCTTGCATTAATTTATAATATTCTATTTCTAATTCGTCTCTTGCTTTTTCAAAATCTTTTTGTTGTTGAATTCCTTTATTTATACTTTGTTTTAATTCTAAATTTTTTATTTGACTTTTTGCTATTTTATTATTTTCTTTTAATTCTTCTAATTCTTTTTCTTTTTGTTTATTTAATTTTATTACATTTTCTTTTTTTAATAATGCATTTGATTTTTGTTTTCTTAATTCAGTTATTTCATTTTTTAAATCATTATTTATTAATAATAATTTATTTATATCATTTTCAACATCACCTAAAGCAATTTGATTTTTATTATATTCTTTTTTTAATTTTATTTCTTCTTCTTGTTGTATTTTATCTTTTAATTGTTTTCTTTTTAATGGTTCTGATATATTTGTTTTTTTTTTCTTTTTTATTCTTTCTAATATTTCTTTTTCCTTTTCTTCTTTTGTTACTTCTGGAACTTTCCCTTGAAATTTACTATATGTTTTATATTTTTGTTCATATCTTTCTGTACAAATTCTTAATTTTATTTTTTCATTGAATATTTTTTTTGTTATTTCTTGAATTTCTTTTTGTATATTTTCTAAGTTTGGATCTGAAAATAAATTTCTTTCTTTTATTGTAAATTTACTATTTGTATTTTCTAAATAATAATTATCTATGTTATCTATTGTATTATCTTGATTTGTTTTATCATTTATATTTTGATTTTCATCTAAATTCATATTTTCATTTTCAGATTTGTTTAATTCTTCAAAATTTGATGAATTTGAATTTGATTTTATTAAATTTTTATTTTCATATATTTTATTTTCATTTTGTTGATTAATATCATTATTTATATCATTATTCTTTATATTATCTTTCGAATTTTTTTGTTCATTCATTATTATATTTTTGAAAAAAATTTTAAAAAAATATATTTAATTTAAAACTACACAATAATTATAAATTTAATAAATAAATAACTTTATTTTAAATTTTAAACTTATTTGTATAAAATATATCATTTTTTTTTAGGTGAAGATGGATTATTTTGTTTACCAATAATAACTTTAGACCTAATACCATATTTCTTTAAATATTTAACTTCAACTTTATTTTTAAATTCAAACCAATTTGGCATTCTAACATAACTAATTAATTTCAATATAATAAAAATAATATTTTCAGTAATAATTAACAAAAAGAATTTTGTAGTTCTTTCTAAAGGAATAAAATGTTTATTAGTATAAAATATAATACAAATATTAGAAATTATTCCTAGAAAAGCCATAATTGATTGAACTTCATTAAAAATTCCAATTCCTTTTGAATCATCTAATGATTTAACATAAACTAAATATTTCATAGAGAAACCTGTAGCTAATCTAAAAAAAATAGTTAATAAAAACATAATTGCAAAAGAAATTTTTGAACTAACTCCAAATTGAATTATATAACCAAAATTAAAAATAACTGGCATCATAACTTCTGATAAATCAGTATTACCAAATTCTTTTCTAGTATAATAAATATATTTTTTTGATTTATTATCTGAATAAGTATATTTTTCTAATATTGTTCTATCTACTTTTTTCTTTTGTTTTCTTTTATGTATAAAATAATAAACTGTTTTTGATGCTACAACAGTTATATCAGATATTATAATCATTGTTAATTGATTTCCTAATTCATGAAAACAATCATTAAAAACACATGTTTCAAAATATCTTTTACCAAAGGCAATGTAATATAAATTAAAATAATAATTAAAAAATTCAAAAGTTAATTGTTTTTTTAAAATTGATAACTTATATTCTTTTTTTGTCAAATAATTTTCTTGCTCAGTAATCCATTTATTTAATTTATTATATAATTTACTAAGAATTTCTCTAGTAATATAAATAGCAATAGGTACAATATATAACCAAATAGCATTTATATTAGAATTTCCAGTAATAGGATTTTTTTCATATAAATTTAATTTTTGAATATAAAAAATAACCAAATTAACAAAAACAGTACCAAAAAGTGAACCAATAACAAGAATAAAAGTAACAACATCTCTAATAAAAGCTTTTAATTTATCATAAATTGGTATTTTAACACTCATAAAAATTTCAACAGTTTCACCATTATTTTGTATAATTAAATCATTAGTTTTTTCTAATTTAAAATGATCCATTCCCCACATATAATTATATAATATTTCTCTTTTAACCCATGAAACAACAAAATAATTTCCCCATAAAACAATTAAAGCAGCAAAACCTAAATTTAAACCTAAAATTACTTTTTCTGTAAATCCATACCATTTTAAAACTGGTTTTCCTAATTTATAAATAATTCCTAATGAAGCTGGGAATAAAGACCATAAAACATAATGTGTAATCCAAGAAAAAAAATAACCAATTTTTTCTCCAAAACAAGTTCTTAATACTCTATTCATTCTTTTTGTTTCTTTATCATTAAATGGAGTTGAATATGCATGAACCATTTCTGTAAATTTAACTGTTTTATTAATACTTTCATAATTTGGTATAAACATTATTTTTTTTATTACTCTATCAATTTCTTCTTTTTTTTGTTCAATTGAATTTTTAATTAAATCAATATCAAAAATTGTTGAAAGTGAAGCATATGTTATTCTAGTTTTATCAATACCACGAAAACAACTTGAACATTTTAAATTATATGTTTGTCTATAATCACTTAAATTTTCACATTCCATACAAATATGATAATTATCATTTGAATCATATCTTCTAAATTTATCAGAAAGTGCTTTTATAAAACTTGCATATGGAGGATATAATTCAATATAATCATTATTATATTCATGATATGGTAATGCATTTAATTCATTTACTTTTTTTTGTTTTGTTAAAAAATATTGAGATATTGTTATTTCTTTTCCTTCTCTTGTACAAAATGTACCATCTTTTTTTCCTATAATTGGTATATCTTGTATTCTAAATTGTGCTTGATAATGAAAAGTTTCTGCTAAATCCATTATTGATTTTTCTTTACCATAGAAATCAATATCTAAATTTGAAAATTCATCAATATAATATTTTACTCTTAAACCTGTAAATAATAATACAAAAAATTCTATATAACATACAAATTTATCAAAATTTGATTCTTTAAAATCTAAATCATTTTCAATACAAAATATAACTAATTCACGACGAAAATCATTTATTCTATTACAAAATAATTCTTCTAAATAATCTTTATAATTTATATGTTCTTCATCTTCTTCTTCTTCATCTTCTGATACTGTTATAATTGAATCTTTACTTAAAGATGCTTTTTCATCATCTTCATTTTCATCATTTTCACTAATTTCACTAAGTTCACTACTTTTAAATAAACTTACTGCTTTTTTATTTAATAATTTGTTTTTTTTATTTGATAAATGTAAATAATTAAAACCTTCCTCATGAGCTTCAAATACTGATTCTTTCCTTATATAATTTCTTAAATTTCTAAAATTATTTAATTTTTCCATTACTATTTTTTTTGTTTTAAATTTTGAATCTGGTGTTAAAATTAAACTAGCATATGGTGTTATATCTTTCATTTCATCACTATATGATTTTTCAATTCTTTTTTCTAAAGTTTCTTTTCTGAAAAATTTTGTATAAAAAATAAGTAAAAATGGTTTTAATTGTGGTAAAACTTCAGTATCTTTTGCAACTCGTCCTTGAGGACATAAAATTTTTTTCATATATTCAACTTGTTGTTTTGGAAGGTATAAATATAATAATTCTTTATTTTTAGTATTTATTATTGGGAAACCTGATATTGAAGGAAGGGGAAAAGGAAGAGTACCACCTATAACAGAACTCATTATTACTCTATCATTTTGAAATATTGAACTTGCTTTTCTTGTTTTTGCATGTCTAATTGGTAGATCAAAACTATCTCCTATAATATAATTATATTCTTTTTTTACTTAATTTATTTAATGATGATCCTAATGTTGATGGGTAAAATGTTTCCATTTATTTATAAAATTAATTTTTAAATAGAATATTTTCTAAATATAAATTTAATTATATCATTAAATAATCTAAATATTATTAAAAAATAATATGAAAAAAAAAAGAAAAATTAATCAAAAAAAGAAAAAAAAAACTAGATTTAAATAAAAGAGAATTCTTTAATAAAATATTATAAAAATTAATAAATAAATATATCTATTTAAAATAAATGTCAATAGCAAAATATAAAGATGAACTAATAAAAAATGCACGTTACTTATGTCAAAAAGGTAAAGGTCTTTTAGCAGCAGATGAATCGACAAAAACATGTGGAAAGCGTTTAGAAACAATAGAAGTAGAAAACACAGAAGAAAACAGAAGAGCATGGAGAGAAGTATTACTAACAACAAAAGACTTAGAAAAATACATATCAGGAGTAATCCTATATGACGAAACTGTATTTCAGAAGACAAAAGATGGAAAGCGTTTTACAGAAGTTTTATCATCAAGAGGAATATTTCCAGGAGTAAAAGGTGATACTGGTACAGTAACAATACAAGATTCTGAAAATGAAACTTTTACTCAAGGATTAGATGACTTAGGTAAAAGATGTGCTAAATATTATCAAGAAGGATGTAAATTTGCTAAATGGAGATGTGTATATAGAATAACAAAAAATACTCCTTCAATGAATGCTATGAAAGAAAATGCAAATGGTTTAGCAAGATATGCTGTTATATGTCAAGAAAATGGTTTAGTTCCAATTATTGAACCTGAAGTTTTATGTGAAGGTGATCATGATATTAATAAATGTGCTGAAGTCACTACTAATGTACTTCATGAAGTTTTTAATGCTCTTTTTAATTCTAAAGTTTTACTTGAAGGTATTTTACTTAAACCAAATATGATTACTCCTGGTAATGATTGTAAAAATAAAGCCACTCATGCTGAAATTGCTTGGATGACTGTTAGGACACTTTTAAGAATTGTTCCTCCTGCTGTTCCTGGAATTATTTTCTTAAGTGGAGGACAAAGTGAAAAAGATGCTAGTGAAAATTTAAATGCTATGAATTTAATTAAGGATGTTAAGATACCTTGGAATTTAAGCTTTAGCTATGGTAGAGCTCTTCAACATACTTGTTTAATTACTTATCATGGGAAAAGTGAAAATGTTGAAAAAGCACAAGGATTTTTACTTAATATGGCAAAAAATAATTCTGATGCTACTCAAGGATTGTATAAAAGTGAAGATATTAATGCTAGTACAGTTAAAGAATTTGTTTATTAAAATATTTATTTAAAAAGAATTTTTATATGTTTTAAAATTTATTAAAAAAAATAAAAACACCTAATAATATTTAAAATAATTTAAATATAATACAAAAAATTACTTATTTTAATCAGTTGAATTTTGTAAAACACCTTTAGCAAAAGTAACATTAAGTATTCCTTTAACACAAGTAAAAATACCATTTCCATCTTTTTCATCATTAGTAAAATTCCCTTCCCAAGTAGTTCCATTATGATGATATTTTCCCATACCATTTTTAACCCCATTATCAAAATTTCCTTCATACAAATCCCCATTTTTATAATGCATAATTCCAAAACCTTTTTTAACACCATTAACAAAATTTCCTTCATATTCACAAAACTTTAATTTATTATCATAAGTTTTACATTCACCATTTGCATCATCATCCATAAAATATCCAATTATATAACCTGATTTTTGAAGATATGAACCTCTTCCTTCTTTTTTTTTATTTTTATTAACTTGACCTACATATTTTCCTGCTTTTGTAGTTTTAACAATCCAATTTAACTCCTCATCATTTGAAACTGGTTTTAAATCGAGTAATATTTTCATTAATTTATTTTCTTTTTTTTTAATTGCATCAATTGTTAATTCTGACATATCAATTTTTTCAAATTGTAATTCTTCTTTTGCTTTTTCTAATGATATTGAAATTGAATCATAGTATTCTTCTATATTTTCTATTTTTTGTTCTGATACATTTGCATTTATATATTCTTGAATATTAAATGGTACTTCATTAAATGATGATGGTTTCGCTGAAAGTCTTTGAGATTTTGCTGTTAATGTTAATTTTGGCTTTGTTGTTGATGTTTGTAAACTTAAAATACAAGCAAATTCTTTTGGAGGAATTATCCAAGAGAATTCTTCTTCTGGATTATATGGACTTAACATTATACAATTTGATATTGTTGAACGGTTTTCTATATATCTGAAATATTTATTTTCTTGATTGTATACTAATCTAATTCCTATTCCTGAATTTTCAAATTCAGAAAGAAATGTTGTGAATTTTTTATCTGGGTTAAATTCATTTTTTTTTTTATTATAAACTGCTTGAATCATCATTTCTCTTAAGAAAGGGAAATTATTTTCCAAATAATCATTTGGTGATTCTAAATAAAGAAATTTACTTGTACAATCAATTTTAATATGATAATGATCATCATTTTTAAAAGTAGAATTAGGAACATCTAAATAAGAATAAATAACATAATAACCAGATTTTAATTCTAAAGTAATAGAAGTATCCCATTCAGGATTACTAGCACCATTAAAATCACTCATCATTTCTCTTAAATTAGATTCATTTGGATCATATTTCATAATTAATAAAGTACATGGAACAATACTATCAGTTAATTCCCTATAATAACGATAACTTTTCCTAAGTAAACTAACAGAAAATAAACCATCATCTTCAAGATAAATATTATATACTTGACCATTTTTAATTTTTTCTGAATCAACATAAAAAACTTTAGAATATGAATTATATTGTACTAAACAAATTTCAGTAAGTGCAAAATTTTTATAATAATCATCAAAAGTCATAAAAAATTCACCATCATCTTTCTTATTAAAATTAACAGCATTTTTTTCCTCTTCACCCCAAAGTTCACTATTATCACTCCAATCACCATTCCATTCTAAATAACCATAAGGATTTCTCAATTTAACTAATCTAACAATTTTACCTTTACTTTCAATTTTATAAAGTCCAATAATAGAATAAGCATGAGTACCAACTAAACCTGTATCACCAACATCTTTTTTAGTAGAACATGAACAAATACAATCTTTACTATGAGCAAATTCTAATTTTTCCCAAAGTACTCTTTCTTTAGTATTTGTATTTATAAAAGTTTCACTAGGATATCCTGTAAAACATTCTAATACTTCATGCATCCATCCAGCAACTATATTAACATAACCACCATTTACTTTTGCCCAAGCTTTTTCTAGAATACAACACCATATTTCATTTTTATTTGGTCTTGCAAAAATTAAATCTCCTTTTTCATTTACAGGTAAATAATCATCTACTATTACTCTTTGGAATTTACCATCTATAAAAAATTTTAATATGAAATAACCTTCATTATTTATTTCTTTAGTTATAAAAATTTGAAATATTAAATTAGGATATTTTGCTAATGATGCTGCTGAGGAAACATAATAACAATCACCAATTGTTCCTTGATTTACATCACTTGGTTCTATTTTATTTTCAAAAAGAAGATATTTTGAATCTTTGAATATTTCACTTGCTCTTTTCCATTTTAGTTTTTCTGCATTTATTGCTTTTTCTCTTCTTGGCCCATTTTTTGGGTCTAAAAATTCACCATTTGAATCTCTTGCTGTTAATGAATTGTAATCTGGTGGAAATATATCATCAGTATATTCACTCCCTTCTTCTGGTAATGATTGGTTTTTCCAAATAGGTAAATTATCATCGTTATTCATTAAATTTTTATTTTCAATATTATTAAATTATTATTTATGTTTTAAATTTTTTTTTAATAACTATTAATATGAAAATTATATCTAAATAATAAGAAAAATTTTCTAATTTCAAAAAAACAATTATTTTTTACATAAAAGTTAAAAACAATTGGAAAAATTATTCAAAAAAAATTAAAATCATAGTAATATCATCAACAACTTCTTCTTCCTTTAACCACCTTTTCTTACTTTCTAAATATAAATGTTCACAACATCCTTTCATATCATTATTAACATAATAATCTTTAATAATTTCAATACATTCTTGACTATCAATAAATTCCCAAACTCCATCAGAAGCAATTAAAATAAATTTATCTTCATCTTTAAGTTCAAATTCCTTAATTTCAGGTTCACTAATAGTCCCAACAGTAGCAGCAACTCTATCACCAAAGCTTCTAGTCATAGCTAATCCAGGTACATCATCTTCTTTAACCCAAACTCTTTGTGGTCCAACAAATTCTCCAGTATCATCATCAGTAAAAGGTTGAATTCTTCCATTATTTTCATAAATTCTCTTAGCTTCATCTTTCTCAGTTGGTTTATGATCACGTGATAAATCTAATGAAGTCCATTCATTTTTTTCTTTATTATATTTTCCCATCACTGCACGACTATCACCTATATTAGGACAAATTAATTTAGTTGGTGTATATATTAAACTTACACATGTTGAACCTGAGAATGTTGAATTTATATCATCATTTTCTATTAATTTTTCATTTGCTCTTAAAAATGTTCTTTTTATTATATCATGAATTTCTCTTTTTGTTCTAGGATCATTTGATGTTAAATCTCTATTATGAAGATTATGTGACATATCTTTTGGAAGTACTTTTTTTATAAATGATGATACTTCATGTCCTTCAGCACCATGACCATCACATACGGATAAGAAAAGATAATCTTTTTCTCCTGCAAAATTTTTTTCTATAAATGATATATCTTGATTATGTTCTTTATCTTGTTCACCATCGAAACCAACATGTGTAAATTGATATATATTTCGTATTTTTTTTGATGGATGTTTCTGTTTTATTATTGGTGCTGGAGAAGTTGAATATGAATGATTATGTGATGATTTAAATATATTTGATGCACTATTACTTTGATGATTAAAATTTGGAATTAAATGATTGTTTGGATTTAATATTATATTATTATTATTTATTACTTTATAATTGTTTATTATATTATTATTATTATAATTTGGAGGTGTTTTATTATTCATATTTACTTTTATTAAATTATATTTTATTCCTTGGAAATTTGCTGAATGATCTCTTTCTTCTCTTTCTCTTTGTATATTATTATATTTTAATCTTTCATTTTTAATATTTGATGATAAATTTGAATTTTGTAATCTTGATGAATTATGAGATGTAAATGGTCTATTAATTGATTGATTAATATTTATTTTATTTGAATTATTACTTATAATATGATATTTATTTATATTTTTCAAAAGAGATGATTGACCTAAAATTGGTGATTTACTTATATATTTATTTTTTTCTTTAGCAGGTGAATATTTAGGAATATTCTTATTTTGAATTCTTGTAATAGGACTTAATGATCTAATTGAACTTGTATGTGAATTACTATGATTATGACTTGGAATAATATTTTGATTATTTGAAAAATTATATTTATTATTATAAAAATATGTTTTATTCATATTATTATTCAATCCAGAATTATGTATTAAATTATTTGAATCATTATGAATATTTTTTTTAATTGGGAAATATTTTGGATTATTAAATAAAAAACTTCTTGGAATTGGAAGAGGGCTTTTTCTAGGAATACGATGATTAATATTTGGATTATTAATTTTTATTATATTTCTATTATTTGAATTTGAATGTTTGGGAATCATAATTTCAAATGGATTATTACCAACATTTTTATTAAATGAACAATTATTATAATATATATTTTTACTTGAAAAATTTAAATCACCTTCCATATGAATTTGATTTTGTTTATTATTTTGTCTTGGAATTTTTCTATATTGTTGTGGGTTATTTATTATATTATGTTTTGGAAATATGTTATTTGAATATATATTATTTATTGGATTTTGATTTGGTTTTTGATTATATAACATATTCATTAATTTTTCTGAACTTTTATTTCTAGGAGCACCTTTTTTATTTATTGTTGTAGAATTCATTTTATAATTTTAAATTAAAATTAATTTTTATGATGTTTTAAAATTAAGAATACTATATTATTAAAAATTAATTACATATTAAATTAATTTTTTTTATAATACAGATTTAAAAAAAATGTTTAAATAATTTTTATATAATATATATTTATAATAAATTCAACAAAATTAAATTAAAAAAATATAATTTAAATAAACTGTATAAATTGGAAATTCATATAAAAACTAATTTTTCAATTTTGAAATGAACAATTAATAAATATTTATATTCGATTTCTTATTAAAATAAAAAAAAATTTTGAGAAAGGGAAAAATTAATCAATTTTGAATTAATTTCAAATCCAAAAAAAACGAATAATATTTTGATAAATGAAAATATAAAAATTAATAATAATTTACTTTAATTAAATATTTTTAATGATTTATTAGAAACATTCAATTAAATCAAAGAAAAAATAATTATTTTAATTTTTTATTATTTTTAAATTTGAAAATTAAATAATGAATAAATTAAAAATGAATGGAAGAAATATTAAAATTTTTAAAGAAAACATTTTGAATTTGAATATATCTAATATGAGAAGCCAGAATTTTCTTACTTTAAGGAAGAAAAAAATATCTAAAAAAAATTTCAAATCAATTCAAGATAATAATTCTTTATTTTTAATAATTGAATATTTTAGTAGTTTACCCAAAAAATTTCACCAACAATATGAACAATTAGAAAATAAAGAAAAAATAAATTTCTTCTTTAAATTATTATTAGAATCAAAAGAGGCAATTTATATATCATATGCAATATTTCAAATTAGAATAATATTAGAAAATCTATCATCAAAAAATGAACTTAATTATATTTTTACTGAAAAACATTTTAATATAATTTTCTTATTTTTATCTAAAGAATATAATGATAATGCATTAAAAGAAAATTTAATATTTGAATTACTAAAAATTATTGAATACTCTTCAAGATTATCACCTGAATATTTAAAAATAATATGTGAAAATGATTCATATTTAAATTGTCTTATTAATCTTTTATCAAAATATAAAAATTTAATTATTTGGAGTCAAACTTTACTTTTAATTGGAAATCTTATTCAAATTGAAGAATGGGAATTATTACAAAAAATTCATCAAGTTATTGAATTTTATAAAATATTAAATAATTTAATTGTTAATCATTTAAGTGAATTAATAGAATTTAAATGCTTATCAAATATAGTATGGAATTATGGATTTATATTCAAATATACTCCAAGTGAAATATTACAAAATATTTTTGAATTTGTAAAAAAAGGAATTGAAATATTATGTAAATTATCAAAAATATGTTTAAGTCAAAGTGATTTTAATGAAATTATAACATGTATTAATTATATTTGTTATAAAATTGAATATAATTCATATAAAAATATTATATTATCTACTTCATTAATAAAAAATCTTTCTGATTTTATTAATATAAATGAACATTTTGAAAAAATATATTCAATTTTAGTTTTATTTAATGTCTTATATTCAAAAAATGAAAATTTTATTGAAGATTTCATTACTATAGATATTATTGAAAATATTAAGGTTTTTTTTATTGAATTATTAAATGAAAATATTTCTTTATCTGATGAATTTTTAATTGAATTTATTTCATTTATTAATAACTGTTGTACAAATATTAATTTAAGAATGATTATTTGTGAACCAAATCATTTATTAACAAATTTAATTGGTTATCAAACAAATATAACATCAAATCAAGTATTAAAATATATTCATGAATTTTTTTTAAATTTAATGAAATATGAAAAATTAGATCGAGATAATATTTATTTAGAATTTATAAGATTTGAATATCCAGAAAGATTATTTTATCAATTTGATAATATTTATAATAAAAATGAAATATTATCAAATGAAATTAAAGAATTAGTAATTATTATTCTTCAACAAATTGTTAATTTATTAATTTTTACAGATCAATTATTTGAAGAAAAAAATATTATAATTGAAAGATATTATTATTTAGGTGATTTTAAACAAATGCTAGAAAATTTATTAACAAAAGAAGAAGAAAATTCTCTTTTATTTAAATTATCAAAAGAGATATTAATAACATATTTCAAATCCTAAATTCTATATAATAAATAAACATAATTTTCATTTTATTTTGTTTTTTCTTTATGAAAAAATAATTTTTGCTTGATTAAACTATTTTCTAATCTTTTTTTAATTATTTAAATCATCAATTCCTAATTTTTTTGTTATATTCTTTTTATATATAGAAATAAAAATTTTACTTTAATATTTAAATAAATATATTAATATAAAAAAATAAAATAATAATAAGGTTTGCTTTTTATTCAATTAATTTTTTATATTCAAAAGTTTCTTTAACAATTATTTTAAATATTTCTTCCTTTCTTATTCTTTTTTTACTTTCCAGATATTTTTAAATTATTTTAAAAATACTTTTTTTAAAGTATTTTTATTTTTTAATTTTTTATTTCTTTTTATTTATTAATTATTTTTTTAAGTTTTGTTTTATTGTTAATTAAAATCAATTTCAATAAAATTTTAATTGGGGATTGAGGATTGCTCACAATCATCAACTCCTATATCTTTTTCATTGATATCAATAATGAAACAATAATTAATATATCAAAATAATTTTTAAAAATATGTTTAATATACTTTTTAAACCTTTCAATTTATTCCTTGTATAAAAATACACAATTTTTGAAAAACATATTTTTCTATTGATGGAAATAATAATATAATTGATATTGAAAATATTAAATCATTAATTAAAATTGAATGTTCAAGAAATATGAAAATTTGAAATTTATGGATATTTTATTAGAAAAAGAAAATAAATATGAAAATCCAAATTGAAAAGAAATTTCTTTCTTTTATGAAATTATCTTTTTAATAGTTGAAAAATACACAAAAAAATCTTAATATCTTTGAAGAACCTTGAGAACTATTGGAAATAGCTTTTTTAATAAAAATTATTTAAATATATGTATTAAAAAATTAAAATTCCCAACAAATTATAATATTGAAGAAAAATATTATTTTAATAATAACGTTAAAATAAATCTTCAAAATTTATTAAATTATATGAAATAATATTCCAAAATATTATAAGTAGATTTTTATTATTGTTTATTATTTAATATTATTATTATTATATATTATATATGTCATATAGTAAATATAAGAAAAAAATAAATTCAGGTTCATTTCAAATCATAATATAATTATTAATATAAATATAGAAGTAAATATTTTAAATCTTTCAATTTCATTGTTTTATTTAAAAAATAAAATCTATTGAATAGAAAATAATAATTTAAATATTTGAATTTTTTAAAATTAAATGACTTTTTTTAATTTTTTAATTAATATTAAATAATTTAATAAATATTAATTTATTCTTAATTTGTTTCAAAATGATAAATTTTATTTATAATTTCTTAAATGGGGATTGGGG
>Ga0256407_10006836_pt1 | contig 17445 bp, 15 predicted proteins | sample RumenRJG_04DNA_FD_193489 | JGI IMG/M metagenome (GOLD analysis project Ga0256407, IMG submission 193489) | Bovine rumen microbial communities from Lethbridge, Alberta, Canada - RJG_04 | ecosystem: Host-associated > Mammals > Digestive system > Stomach > Rumen | place: Canada: Alberta...
CTGCCGTCGAGATTCTTCTGTCCAGCGATACCGGTCATTTTGGATGAACCGAGTTCAATTGCTACGATAAATTCCTTTGCTGCCATCTCTTATAACTTATTTATTTTTTCTTTTTATTTTTCTTGCAGATAATCTGATTGTTGAATTCTACACTGATATAGTTATACTTGTTCCAACCCACCTGATTAAGACCATAGATGTAAAACTTACGGAGACGATCCAGTTTCTTATCTATGTCAACAGGTGCGCCAAGATAGGCGATATGATCTCCGACACGTGGAACAATCTCGATAGAACCATCTTCTAATACATTCATCTGAACAATCTGGTTTCTCCAGAATGGATCATACAGAATATGACTGGCAACACGTGTCAACGTATTTTTGGCGTATTTGTGGTTAATCGCTCCTGTAGCGATAATCAGATCCGTGACATATCGGCTTTCCGGCATCATGCTGCCATGAGTGTCCAAATAGTAGTTCTCGCCATTGTCTGCCATGACCCTGACCACAGGGATACGTTGCTTGATCTGGATGCAGACATTACCACTCTGTGTCTTATAGACCTCTGCCTTCTCAACGAACGGACTCTTCTGCAAAGTTTCCTCAATCTTTCTGGGACTGATATCCGTCAGAGGCTGTTTGAGTGGATAAAGATGCTCCTTATTCAGAGCCTGTTTGATCTCATCGGCTGTCATGAAACCATCGTAGATGTTCTGCTCAATATCGATTTTCACCTCATTGCAACGGCTGTCCTTCGCATCGGGTTTGTTAAACGCGGTGACGGCCAGTAGCAGATAGGTGGCAACGACAATGTCGCAGGCTACAATCAAAGTCTTTTTCCAGTCGATAGACATCTTTTGGCTATTTGTTATTTAACAACTTTGCAATTTCCGGAACCTGATTGTCAAGGTCACCGGCTCCAAGTACGATCAGAACCTCAAAAGAGTGGTTCTTGACGAAGTTGAGTACATCATCCTTTTGTATCATCTCTTTTTTCACACCTGGCTTCAGATTGTCGTAGATGAGTTTCGATGTGACTCCCTCGATAGGTAATTCACGTGCAGGATAGATCTCAGTGAGAATCACCTCATCCAACTGACTCAGTGCATCGGCGAAGTCCTTGTAGAAATCCCTTGTACGCGTATAGAGGTGAGGCTGGAAGATGGCGGTGATATGCTTGTCTTTATATAGCTCACGGATGCTTCGAGCACTTTGATAGATCTCTTTTGGATGGTGAGCATAATCGCTCAGGAACACAAGTTTGTCGGTCTTGATCTTAAAGTCGAAACGACGATCAACACCTCCATAGGTCTGCATGCCGCGTTTCAGTTCCTCAGCAGTACAGCCGTTAAGCTGTGCCATTGCCATGGCTGCGATACCGTTTTCGATATTGATGGGGATAGGTTGTCCAAGATTGACATCCTTGACGCTCTCGATGGGTGAGATGAAGTCGAAAGTAATCTCTCCATTCTCAATGCGGATATTCTCAGCATGGAAGTCTCCTTCGTTGAGGCTATAGTCATAGTGGCGCACGCCTGACTGGATGTTCTCCTTCATCTCCAGTCCGCGATGGATAATCAATGCACCTCCAGGTTGTATGAGTTCCGAATAGTGACGGAAACTTTCCAGATAGGCTTCCTTTGTACCGTAGATATCCAGATGATCTGGGTCGGTTGATGTGATGACGCTCATCCAAGGACGAAGCCAGTGGAACGAACGGTCGAACTCGTCAGCCTCGATAACGACATAGTCAGAATCGGAAAGAATATAGTTCGTGCCATAGTTTTTAGAGATACCACCTAAGAAGGCATTGCAATCCAGATGGCTCTGATGCATGATATGGGCACACATCGTGGAAGTGGTGGTTTTGCCATGCGTACCTGCTACACAGAGTCCTTTGTGCGTCTTGGTCAGCGTACCCAACACCTGAGCACGCTTCTGTATCTCGAAGCCATTCTGCTGGAAATAGCACAGTTCCTGATGCTCTGCGGGGATGGCTGGTGTATAGATGACCAGACATTCCTGTTTATTCTTGCAGGCCTGTGGAATCTGATTGACATCTTCTTCATAGTGGATGAGCATTCCTTCCTTTTCCAACTGACGTGTCAGGTCGGATGGGGTCTTGTCGTAACCTCCGACGACAAGGCCTTTGTTCAGGAAGTATCGTGCGATGGCACTCATGCCGATGCCTCCTGCACCTACGAAATAGACTGATTTGATATCGTTTATATTCATTTTGCTAACTTGATAACTTCTTTGGCGATAATATCTGCAGAGTCGGGGAGTGCAAGTTTAAGCACATTCTCACTGAGCGATTTCAGTTTCTTCTCATCATTAACGGTTTTAACTGCTAACTCCAACAGCGTGGTAGGTGCTTCTGCATCCTTTACATAGATGGCTGCATCTCTGTTAGCCAAGGCCAGCGCATTCTTGGTCTGGTGATCTTCTGCCACATTTGGGCTCGGCACAAGGATCACAGGTTTGCCTATCAGACAGAATTCAGAGATACTGCTGGCACCAGCACGACTGATCACAAGGTCGGCGGCTTTATAAGCAGCGCCCATATCGGTGATAAAGTCAGTAACCACAAGGTTGGGGATGTTTTGTCCTTCCAGTCTCTTGGCTATCTCGGCACTGTAGTACTTACCTGTCTGCCAGATAAACTGGACATCGGTTCCTTTTACCAGATCAAGGTGCTGCAGGACGCTCTCGTTGATGGTGCGTGCCCCCAGACTACCACCTACCAGTAAAATGGTCTTTTTGGCAGGATCAAGTCCGAAAGTCTTGATGGCCTCTTCTCGGGTGATGGTGGTATCAAGCAGTGCCTGACGTACAGGATTACCTGTCAGAATGATCTTATCTGCGGGAAAGAAACGTTCCATTCCTTCGTAAGCAACACAAATCTTAGCAGCCTTCTTTGCAAGGAGTTTGTTCGTCACACCAGCATAGGAGTTCTGTTCCTGAATCAGACAGGGTACTCCCATTGCTGCCGCCTTGTTCAGCGTGGGACCGCTGGCATATCCGCCAACACCAACAGCTACCTGGGGCTTGAAGTCCTTGATGATCTGTTTGGCCATGCGCTGGCTCTTCCATATCTTATAGAGTACCTTGAAATTCTTCAGCAGATTCTTTCGGTCAAACCCACAGATGGGCAGGCCTTTGATCTCATAGCCTGCTGCAGGTACGCGTTGCATTTCCATTCGTCCCAGTGCGCCAACAAACAGGATTTCCGCATCTGGGCGCAGAGCCTTTACGGCATTCGCAATGGATACAGCTGGGAAAATATGACCACCTGTTCCACCTCCGCTAATGATGACTCTCAGTTCTTTTTCCATACCTTTTTCTATTTGCCTGCAAAATTACTAATTATATTTCTTTTACCGCAATTTTTTCCGGTCTTTTTTTGGCTGAACGGCTTACACTTAGGATAACACCGATATATGCACAATTAATGATGGTTGAAGTACCACCTTTACTGATGAGCGGGAGAGGTTGACCAGTAACGGGTGCAATACCCACGGCAACAAGCATATTAAAGGTAGCCTGAATGACTAACAGCAGTGCCAGTCCCATAACCAGGAAGGCTGGGAAGTTGTTCTCACAACGGCTGGCAATTCTGGCGGCGCGATAGAGTAGTACGATATAAAGCAATACCACAAATGCTGCACCGATAATTCCTAATTCCTCAATGACAATAGCGTAGATAAAGTCGGAGAATGCTTGTGAGAGGAAGTCGCGTTCTACAGACTGCCCTGGTCCTTTGCCGATAATGTTACTTGACACAATGGCGATATTGGCATGAGCCACCTGTGCATCTTTGTCAAGGTCATAATCCTCTGGCAGAATCTCTTTCTTGTCGATGTGTTTGACGATACGGTTTCTCCAGGTGACGAAACGGTGGAAAACACCGCCTCCCTTGATAACCTTTGTGTCTGTGTTACCACCTGCCTGAACGGCTTCAACCGTCTGTTTGTTATCTTCCTCAGAGGCTCCAATGCTACCTAACGTAAAGACCATGGTCAGGAAAATGGCTATGAGGATGGCGGCGGCTCCAACTAACTTGCCCATCTGTGATAGTGGTACTCGTCCGATAAACATCATCAGGAAAATGACTGCAAACAGAAGTGCTGCAGTAGAAAGGTTTTCTATTCCGATGAGTGCAGCAGTCGGCAGTACAATACACAGGATGTACTTGAATGCTTTCTTATCAGCTCCATCTTCGCGCTGCATGGCACTGAGAATCTGTGCCGTAATGAGAACCATTGTTCCCTTGGCGATTTCAGAAGGCTGGAAGGTAACACCACCAGGAAGGGAGATAACGCGGTTGGCGCCATTGATAGACTCACCACCTACGAGTACCCAAAGTAGGGTTAGTCCGGAGATGATGAGCAGGAATGGAGTCATCAACTTGAAGTAACGGCAGGGTATGTTCAGTGTGATGACAGCTGTCAGGGCGCCAATCAGGATGGTGACGGTATGGAAGGCAATCGGTCCGATATAGTTCTGGCTCTTATATGTCAGGTTACTCGAAGCAGAGAATACTTCGACGATACTGATCATACAGAGGAAGAAAAATACCATCCAGATGACCTTGTCTCCTTTGAAGATGTTACCTATCTTTTTATTCATTTTCTATGTTCTATAGACTGCGGGCTAGTTCTTTGAATTGCTCACCTCGATCTTCCATGTTTTTAAATAGATCGAAAGAGGCACAACATGGGCTCAGAAGGACGGTTTCACCAGGCTTCGCCATTTCATAGCAAGCCTGCATGCATTCTTTCATGGAATGGGTGTCGCGTACAGGGATGCCGAGACTGTCGAAGTTGTCGTGTAGCTTCTGGTTGTCTGCGCCAAGATAAACGATACCAGAGCACTTCTCCTTGACCAGAGGCTTGATGGGATCATAGTCGTTGCCCTTGTCCTTACCGCCAATGATCAGGATGACTTTGGTCTTCATGGCCTCAAGAGCATACCAACAGGCATCGACATTAGTGGCTTTGGAGTCGTTGATATACTGCACGCCACGAACAGTACATACCTTTTCCAGACGATGCTCTACACCAGGGAAGTCACCAAGACTCTTGCGAATCTCCTCTTTCTTGATACCGGCGATATCGGCAGCGATACCAGCAGCCAGTGAGTTGTAGATATTATGCTTGCCAGTCAGACTCAGACTTTCCTGTTCCATATTGAATGGTTCGGGCTTCTCAATCTTGTACTGTCCTTCCTCGATATAGCCGATCACACCTTTCTCTTTCAGTTCTGAGAAAGGATACTGGATTGACTTGATGTCGTATTTCTCCAACTCACGCTTGATGATGGGATCATCAGCCCAGTAGATAAAGGCATCATTGGGCGTCTGGTTCTGGATGATACGCATTTTGGCGTCTACATAGTTCTGCATCTCGAAGTTGTAACGATCCAGATGATCTGGCGTGATATTCAGCAAGATGGCAATATTGGCACGGAAATCGTACATATTGTCAAGTTGGAATGAACTCAACTCGATGATGTAATATTCGTGTGGGGTTTCAGCCACCTGTAGTGCCAGTGAGTTTCCGATATTTCCCGCCAGTCCTACATCATAACCAGCCTCCTTGAAGATGTGATAGATGAGCGATGTGGTGGTAGTCTTACCGTTCGAACCTGTGATGCAGATCATCTTTGAACGGGTATATCGACCGGCAAATTCTATTTCACTGATGATATGAATACCTTTTTCTATCACTTTCTTTACCATTGGAGCTGTTTCTGGAATGCCCGGACTCTTGATAATCTCGTCGGCATTCAAGATTTTCTCCTCTGTGTGCTTTCCTTCTTCCCACTCAATATGGTGGTCATCGAGCATTTTCTTATATTTATCGGCAATCTTCGACATGTCGGACACGAACACGTCGAAACCTTCTTTTTGGGCAAGAACGGCTGCACCAGCACCGCTCTCTCCTGCTCCTAATATAACGATTCTTTTCATTTTCTATCTCATCTTTAATGTTATCAGTGTGATAGCCGCCAGGATAATAGTGGTAATCCAGAAGCGGATGGTGATCTTTGACTCATGGAATGGACGATGTGGCCAGCCTTTTAAGATATACTGGCAGGTTGCGTCGAGTTGTGAGTCGAGTTTGCGGAAGTTGTCATGTATCGGCGTAGCGCGGAACACACGGACGCGCTTTCCTTTTCTTTTCTGAATCTTGAACCACTGTGTCTGAATGATCACACTCAGGCTCTCAACAAAGAAGATACCGCAGAGGATAGGCAGCAACAACTCTTTGTGAATGATAACGGCACAAACACCAATGATACCACCAATGGTCAATGAGCCTGTGTCACCCATAAAGATCTGTGCGGGGAAGGCATTGTACCAAAGGAAACCGATCATAGCCCCGATAAATGCGCATAGGAAGACAACCAGTTCCTCTGAGTGGGGGATATACATGATATCAAAGTAAGAGGCATAGCCAATATGTGACGACACATAGGCTAATATACCTAATGCCACACCGATGACGGCCGAGTTTCCTGCACACATTCCGTCCATTCCATCGTTGAGGTTGGCACCATTTGAGACCGCTGTTACCACCAGGATGGTCATGATGACGAAAAGCATCCATCCAGCGGCAACCTTATATTTACCACAGAAGCTCATGATACTGGAATAGTTCAGATTATGGTTCTTGATAAATGGTATGGTCGTCTGGAGTGACTTCACAGCCTCACTCTTATGCTTGATCACTATTTCCTGGTTTTGCATTTTCACATCCATATTCTCACGTACGACGGCATCAGGACTAAGCCACAACGTGAGCCCCACGATAAATCCGATGCTCACCTGACCTACAATCTTATATTTGCCTTTCAGACCTTCTTTGTTACGCTTGAATATCTTAATATAGTCGTCGAGGAATCCGAGGAATCCCAGCCATAGGGTTGTGACGACCATCAGGATCAGGTATATGTTTCGGACACGGCCTAACAGAATAACGGGTACAAGAATGCTGACGATGATAACGACACCGCCCATCGTTGGTACACCTTTCTTCTCTACACCAAATGGATCTATGCTTGGGTCACGCTCCGTTTCAAAAATCTTCTTACGCTTCATCCATTTAATAAAGCGTTCGCCAAACCAGGCTGATATTAACAGCGAGAGGATGAGTGTCAACAGGGCTCGGAACGAAATGTAGGACCACATGTGTGAGCCTGGAATATCGTACTGGTCGAGGAATCTAAACAGATAGTATAGCATAATTTCTTAAGTTTTAAGCATTAAAGATCTCACGAACAACTTCCTTGTCATCGAAATGGTGTTTCACACCCTGAATCTCCTGGTAATCTTCATGTCCTTTACCGGCAATCAGAATGACATCACCTTTCTCTGCCATCATACAGGCAGTACGAATAGCCTCGCGACGGTCCACGATACTGATCACTTTCTTCATCTGTTTATTATCGAGACCTGCTAACATGTCGTTGATGATATCCTGAGGTTCTTCAAAACGGGGATTGTCACTGGTAATGATAACCTTGTCACTTTGCTTAACGGCTTCTTGGGCCATGAGTGGACGTTTTCCCTTGTCACGATTACCGCCAGCACCACAGACCGTGATAACCTTGCCTTTTCCATCAAGCACTTCATGGATGGCATTGAGCACATTCTCTAAGGCGTCAGGTGTATGGGCATAGTCCACGATGGCGGTATAGCCTTCTGGTGAGTGAATAGGCTCCAAGCGTCCGCTTACGCTCTTCAGTGTGCTCAGGACAATCAGGATGTCCTCTGGTTTCTTACCCAACATGACTGCTGCCCCATAGACAGCCAGAAGGTTGCTTACATTAAACTTACCAATGAACTGCACACCGACCTCTTTGCCGTTGATATCGAGGTACATGCCTTCAAAATGACACTCGATGATCTTAGCCTTGAAGTCTGCCATCGTCCGTGTAGAGTAGGTCTTGATTTGTGCCTTACAGTTCTGCACCATAACAGCACCGTTCTTGTCATCGGCATTTGTGATGGCGAATGCATCCTTGTCCAAACCGTCAAAGAAGGCCTTCTTTGCATCGCGATAGTTCTCAAAGGTCCCGTGGTAGTCCAGATGGTCACGAGTAAGGTTGGTAAAGATGCCGCCAGTGAATCTCAGTCCACCGATACGTTTCTGAGCGATGGCATGGCTGCTACATTCCATAAAGGCATACTCGCAACCTGCTTCCACCATCTGAGCTAGCAGATGATTCAGTTCAATCGGATCAGGTGTTGTGTGGTCAGCGGGGATTGGCTCACCCTCGATGTAGTTACAGACGGTAGAGAGCAGTCCGCATTTGTGGCCTAACTTCCTGAACATATTATATAATAAGGTGGCAATGGTGGTTTTACCGTTTGTACCCGTTACACCCACCAGCTTCAAATGCCTGGAGGGGTCTCCATAGAACTGAGTTGCAACCATTCCGACATTGTCTTCTGTCGATTCTACGGCGATGTATGTAACACCCGGTTCCCGTTTGTTGGGGAAGTATTCGCAGAGAACAGCAACTGCACCCTGTTCAATGGCCTTTGGAATGAATTTGTGACCATCGGTCTGAGTACCAGGGATGGCAATAAAGAGATGTCCTTTCTCGATTTTTCGGGAATCGATATTCACACCTGTAATCTCTACCTCTGTATCACCTAGGATATTGAGGACTTCTACATTCTCGAGCAGTTCGTTCAGTTTCATATCTTTATTATTTTAGATTATTCCAAATATAGTTCACAAATCATACCCTCTTTGATGGCGGTCCCTGCATAGATGCTCTGTGATTTGATCTTACCTCTGCCGTGAACTCTGGCTTTCACACCTCGCGATTCAAGCAGATAGACGGCATCGCGTGCACCCATACCGATGACATCAGGAATGATGTTGTTATTGGTCTTAACTTGTGAAAGGACAACATCTTTGGCGGCTGGTACGGCTTTTCCCCAGATGGGATTACCTTCAGAATAGGAACCTCCCCAGTTGGTATTGGTCTTTACACCAAGACCTTTCAGGACATAGTTCGCTGCAGCTACATTACCACTTTTTACGTCAGGTATCAACATGGAGGTTGAATCTCTGGCATCTTTGGCACTACGTTTCAGATTCTGAGCCATCACACCTTCAGCAATACGATGGAAGACGACACCACTCATACCACCACCTGATGCAGGCAGACCTGATTTCTTAATACAGACGATACAGGTATAGCGTGGGTCGTCGGCAGGGAAGAATCCTGCGAATGACAGCCAATAACGGGTAACACCTGAGTGGTAACCGCCATATTGGTCAGCAACTTGGGCTGTACCGGTTTTCCCTGCCACCTTGAATGACTTGGAGCCAGCCTTTCGTCCCAATCCTTGGCTGACAACATGCTCTAATATCGTCTGCATGGTCTTGATGGTCTGTGGCTTGGCGATGCGTTCCTTTAGGACAACAGGCTCAAACTCCTTGACCACCTCACCGTCCTTCATAAGTTGCTTTACGAAACGTGGTTGCATCATTTTGCCATTGTTGGCAATAGCATTATAGAAGGTCACAGTGTTAATGGGTGCAATCTGGGTCTCATAGCCAATACTCATCCATGGCAACGTCGTCTTACTCCAATATTTCGTACGGTCAGTGGTCTTCGTATCCGGCATTCGGATCATCGGGGGGTGATAGCCAACGATGGGAATCTTCAGATCCTCATGGATACCAATACGATAAAGTCCTTTAACATATTCTTCAGGCTTACTCCCATAATATTTGTCAATAAGATAACTAACGCCAATGTTTGAACTGACCTCCAAGGCACGAGCCACATTAATCGTGCCGTAGCCGCCACGACGCCAGTTGTGGTCCTTCATTGGACGACCATGCATCTCCATCACACCACAACCCGTAGGTATGGTCATCGTCGTATCTATTCTCCCGTCGTCAAGGGCAACGAGGAAGGAGGCTACTTTAAACACAGAACCAGGTTCGCAACGATAACTGACAGCATTATTCACCATTTCATGGTATTCTCCATCTGTACCGCGTGTCATATTGACAATGGCTTTCACGTCACCTGTCTTTACCTCCATCAGGATGACAACGCCCATTTCACCGTTAACCTGCGGGTCTTTCAGTTCGTCGATAAGGGCACGCTCTGCCAGATCTTGCATACTGACATCAATCGTTGTGACGATGTCATAGCCATTGATGGGCGACTGTACTGGGATGTCCATGTATTTGTTGAGCACCTTACGACGGTGCATCATACCATTGGTACCACGTAGGATCGAATCGAAAGATAATTCCAAGCCGTTCTTTGCACTATCCATAGCGCCGAACATAGAGCCGATGGTACGTTGGGCAAGTGTTCCGAACGGGTGATTACGGGAATTGAACTCCTCCCAGTGGAAACCGCCTTTATAGATGGGTTCTCTGAAGATAGGCAACTTGCGTACCTCACAGAAAGTGTTATAATCGATACGACGAGGCCAGATGGGCCAATGACGGGCACCGACCTTACCGTTTTTCATAACCTTCCGCTTGCCAGCCAACAGATAATCCTTGAAATCATTGACGGTTCTGGTTGGGAAGATCTGGTTCAGTTCGTAGGCAATGCTGTCAATCTTCTCAGCCCAGATGGAATCTCGCTTGCGAACACCGATGGAATCGTCGGTTCCTGCCTGGAAATCCATATAGATCTTATATTCAGGGAGGCTGCTGGCCATCAATTGACCATCACAACTCAGGATGTTTCCGCGATTGGGCTTAACACTTACACTGTCACGTTTCAGACGTGAGGCCACCTGGGTCCAATAATCTTTCTTAGCCGTCATGATGTACATGGCTTTACCCACAATGGCAAAACCAATGAGCGTCAACACTACTGCGATGGCGAAGTAGCGGGGCATGACCTTTTCGCTTTTGAACTTACTCATACCTTTCTTTATTCGGCTACATTAATAATATAAGGTGGCTGGTCTGCAACATGGAGCAGACTGTCCTTGTTCTGTTTCAGTGCATCGAGCACATGGCTCTCACGACATTTCTCTGTGAGGGTGCTGGAACTGGAGAGCGCCTTGTATTTTGCGTCAAGCAACTCCTTCTCCAACTTGTCAATGGTCAACATGTCCTGTTGACATTGGTATCTGATAGCAACATATACGATACAGAACACCACCATCAGCACGAAAAGCCAGATCTGACGGCGAACCATGTCGGCTGTCAGGAAGTCACCGCCAAGAATCGTTCTCAAAGTCATAGAGGAATTGGGCCTGGGATCTTCCTCCTTAGCCTTTTCCTTGATCAGTTGGATAGTCTTCTTCGCCTGCTCTTTCATTTCGGCGGCCTCATCCTTCATGCTGACCTCCTCTTGAACAGCAGGCTCTTCTACTACCGTCTCCTGCATCTCTAGTTCTATATCGTCTTTCTTCTTCATATCAATCACATTTCGCATCTTTCTGCTATGCGTAGTTTAGCACTCCGACTACGAGGATTGCGCAGTTGTTCCTCCTCGCTGGGAACGATGACCTTATTACTGATCTGTCGGAAGGGGGCTACTGTGCGTCCGAAGAAGTCCTGGTTGACTTTCCCTTCTGCATTACCTGCTTTCATGATGTTCTTCACGATACGGTCTTCCAGCGAATGATAGGTGATAACTGAGAGCCTGCCACCTTCTCGGAGAACCTCCTGTGCGCCGTAGAGCATTTCCTTCAGCGCTTCCATCTCGTGGTTTACTTCTATACGCAGCGCCTGAAACAGTTTGGCGGTCTCTTTCTTCTCACGTTCGCGAGGAAACAGACTCTCCGTTATCTGCATCAGGTCTCCTGTGGTCTCAATGGCTTTGCTACTCCTTGCCTTAATGATGGCTGACGCAACCTTGCGGCCATTTTTAAGTTCACCATAAATATAGAAGATATCCGCCAGTTGTTCTTCATCATAATTGTTGAGGATTTCTGCTGCTGTCATGCCAGAGCGTTTGTTCATGCGCATGTCAAGAGGCGCATCGAAACGGAATGAAAAACCTCTGGTTTCATCGTCAAAATGATGGCTGGACACCCCTAAATCTGCCAGTAGACCGTCAATATGTTCCACACCATAATAGCGCATCCAGTTGCGTAGATATCTGAAATTACTTCTTACAAACGTGAACCTGTTGTCATTAAGAATATTCTTTTCAGCGTCTTCGTCCTGATCGAAACTGTACAGATGCCCGTTTTTCCCGATACGACTGAGAATCTCCCGACTATGACCACCACCACCGAAGGTGACATCCACGTAGATACCGTCGGGCTTGATGTCAAGCCCGTCAACGCTCTCTTGAAGGAGCACCGGCACGTGATATGTTTCGGCAGTTGTTATCATAAGGTTGTATCGCTATTCATGATTTGCTCAAACTCGTTGCCGAAATCTTCCTCTGACTTCAGTGTCAGTTTCAGATTCTGCGGCGTCCAGATCTCAATAGTATCATCCATTCCGATAAACTGGATGTCCTGTTCGATGTCTGCGGCCTTCTGCAGTCTTTTAGAAATAAGAAATCGTCCGTTACCGTCGAGATTCACGACTTCGGCTTCCGACACGAACTGACGGAACATTTGCTGATGGGTAGGCTTCCAAGGACGAAGTTGGTTCTTCAACATGTCAAGACGTCCATTCCAGACGCTCTCAGGATATAGTACCAGACATTTCTGGAAAACGTCCTTGCGCAACACCAGATTCTCCTCGCCAGATGCCTGTAGCACCTTGCGGAAAATGGCTGGTAGAAAGGCTCTTCCCTTCGCGTCAGTCTTCGCTTCTATATTACCTAAAAAACGCATACGTACATCTTTATAAAGAATTCGGTTACAAAGATAGATATTTTTCCCCACTTTCCACCACATTTCCCCACTTTTTTCATAATTTAACTTTAATTTGTTGATTTGGAGGTGTTTTGTGTATAAAATACATTTAAAAAGAAAGATTTTTCCCAATTTTTTGCTCAGATTTGAAAGAAATGTGCTATTTTTGCACCTTGGTTAGTGTTTTGAAAATTAAAAATGGCAACAGTCACAGAGAAAACGATTGACATTGATAGCATCCTGAAAGGAAAGATGGGCGCAAAGGCGAAGTTTGTGCCCCGTTTCCTGGTTAACTGGTTAATTCGCATCGCCCATCAGGACGAGGTGAATGCCTTTCTTTGGGACAATCGTGATAAGGTCGGTGTTGAGTGGCTGGAGGCATGTGTGAAATATCTGGATATGACATTAGAAGTGGAAGGGAAAGAGAACCTGCCTGCTCCTGATGATAAGAAACTCTATACGTTTGTCAGCAACCATCCTCTGGGAGGTGAAGACGGTGTAGCCTTAGGCGCCATTATCGGAAGATGCTATGATGGTCGGTTCCGTTACTTGGTTAATGACTTACTGATGAATCTTCCAGGTCTGGCGCCACTCTGTATCCCTATCAATAAGACGGGTCATCAGGGAAGGAATTTCCCTGCGATGGTGAAGGCCGGCTTTGAAAGCGACAATCACATGCTGATGTTTCCTGCAGGTCTTTGTTCTCGTCGTCATAACGGTGTCATAAGGGATATTCCTTGGTCAAAGACCTTTATTACCAAGAGTGTTGAATATCAGCGCGATATCGTGCCTATCCATTTCAGCGGGCAGAACTCCAACTTCTTTTATCGACTTGCAAACTTCAGCGATAAGTGCCTGCCATTTAACTTGGCGATGCTCTTTCTTGTCGATGAAATGTATAAGAATGTGCACAAGACCTTTCGTGTCACCATCGGGAAACCAATCCCTTGGCAGACGTTTGATAAGCAAAAAACGCCGATGGAATGGGCACAATTTGTAAAAGACAAGGTCTATACCCTTGAATAATTATAGAACTAAATATCTATCCCAATTCAATAAACCAAGCAAATGGAACAAGAGATTATCCAGCCAATCGAAAAGGAAGTCCTCAAACGTGAACTGACACCTGAGCTTCAGCTTCGTATGACCAACAAAAGTCATAACGAGATTTATGTCATAACTGCTCACAATGCACCCAACGTGATGAAAGAGATCGGGCGCCTTCGCGAGATCGCCTTCCGTGAGGCAGGAGGCGGTACAGGTAAGGCGATGGATATTGATGAGTTCGATACCTGTGAAAATTGCTATAAACAGCTTATCGTCTGGAATCCAGAGGAAGAGGAGATTATTGGTGGATATCGTTACTTGGAGGGTACTGACTGGGAGTTGGACGAGAAAGGACAGCCCAAACTGGCCACGAGTCACATGTTCCACTTCTCGGAGAAGTTCCTCAAGGAGTATATGCCTTACACCATCGAACTGGGCCGCTCGTTCGTGTCGCTGCCTTATCAGAGTTCCCGTATGGGCGCAAAAAGTCTTTTTGCTCTTGATAATCTCTGGGATGGTCTGGGTGCTCTGACGGTCATCAAGCCCAATGTGCGCTATTTCTTCGGCAAATTTACCATGTATCCCTCTTACATCCGGCGTGGAAGAGATATGATTCTTTATTTCCTGCATAAGCATTTTGCAGACAAGGAGAACCTGATTGTGCCGATGAAACCGCTGGAAATTGAAGCCGATCCTAAGGAATTGGAACAGTTGTTCTGCGAGAAGGAGTTTAAGAAAGACTATCTCATCCTGAATTCGGAGATTCGTAAGCTAGGCTATAACATCCCACCATTGGTGAACGCTTATATGAGCCTCTCGCCAACGATGAAACTCTTCGGCACAGCTATTAATTATGGCTTCGGCGATGTGGAGGAGACGGGCATACTTATCGCTATCGAGGAAATCTTCGAGCAGAAGCGGGTGCGCCATATTGACTCCTTCATCAAGGAACATCCTGAGGCGTTGAAGATCACCAGTGGTGCTAATAAGGTGATCTATAAAGAGAAGAAAGACTAAAACAGCCCGTTTATTCGACGAGAAGCTGAAGACCGATGCCCCGCACTGTCTTCAGAGTAATCTTGGGCTCATCTGCAAGGAGCTTACGCAGCTTGTTGACGAAGACATCAAGTGAACGTGATGCAAAATAGTCGTCTTCAGTATTCCAGAATCGACTCAGGATAGCCTCGCGACGCACTACGTTGTTCTTATTCTCTGCCAAGAGTTGCAGGATCTGTGCTTCACGCTGGGTGATGGTCTGAGAAACACCGGTTTCATCGTTACGTAGTGTGGCATGTTCGGCATCGAGGGTGTATTTGCCGAGTTTATAGTGACTGGTCTCCTTTTGCGTTTTGCTACCACTTCGCATCTTCATCAGCGCCTGAATGTGTGCATCGAGTTCTTCTGGTACGAATGGTTTCTTCACGTAGTTGTTGATGCCCAGTCGGTAACCTGCCTTTACATCGTTTGGCGAGGTAAGGGCTGAAGTGAAGATGATGATGACATCCTGATCCGTCTCACGGATGCGCTCCACCATTTCAAAACCGTTCATTACAGGCATGTCGATGTCTGAGATAATGACATCAGGCTTACTATCCTGCCATGCCTGAAGTCCCTCCTTGCCGTTTGTGGCCGTTACTACTTCATAACCGCCAATGATATCCTCCAGTCCTGTCTTCTCGATATAGGCGAGTGAGACGTCATCTTCTACCAGTAATAGTTTAATCATAAGTCTTTAGGAATATACAAGGTGAATTCTGAATATTGGTCTTTTTCACTATTGACGGTGACCTTGCCGCCATGAGCCTGCATCACCTGATCCACATAGTTCAGTCCGAGTCCGAAACCTGAAACACCGCCCTTGCGGTTCTGTTCATGGATGGCAGCTCGTCCGAATTTGTCGAAGATGATATGTTGTTCCTCCTTTGAGATGCCAATACCGTTGTCTCGCACTTTCAGCAGAACGTATTTGTCTGTACTCTGGCTGGTGATACTGATTTTGATATCTTCTTTAGAATATTTGATGGCGTTGTCAATCAGATTGGAGATGGCTTCAGTGAGGTATTGCTCATCGGCCAAAACGTGTTTTGTGAGCAGATCAACGGTGAAATCGATGTTTTTCTCCGTCTTGGCCTTGGCTTTCTCGATCATGTCGTCAATGACAGGCTCCAGATTGAAGGTCTGCTTATTCAGGATCAGTTTCTTGTTTTCCAGCTTGGAGATGGTGAGGAGCTTATTGACGAGTGTCAGCAGATGGTTGGCCTCACTTTCGATGATGGTGAAATACTTCTCTTTAATCTCCGGCTTGTCATCCACCTTTCCACTATGCAGGAAACGGGCTCCCATGATGATGCTCGAAAGAGGGGATTTCATGTCGTGAACCATCGCGTATGAGAAATCATTGCGTAAGTCAGCCATCATTTTCTGTTCGTCGAGATAGCGCAGAAGTCTCAGCAGGATAGCCCCAAAGAGTATCAGGATAATCCCACTGGCAAGGAAGAGCGGACTCAGTTGTCTGGCGAGTGTGGGATAGGGATCGTTCAGAGCCAGTTGGATGCCTTTTGACTGATCACGCCTTGTGCTGAACACACGGGTCTTAAGGGCTGTGGATGTCTCTTGACTATTGCTTCTGCGTAGAATTTTTCCCATTCCATCGACTTCCAGGATGGTGAAGTCACGGTTCAAACCAACGACACTAAGCAGACTGTCCATATAGAGGGCTATCGTATCGAGTGATACCTCAGAGTGGTATCTGCGACTCAGCACGTCGTTCATACCTTCTACCGAGGATACTAAGGAGAGGTCGCCACGCAGTTCCGGCAGACTGAGTGTGTCGCCCTTCGACACGATATCCGCCCTGTGATAACTCTCGTAGAACATCGCCCAAGGCAACTGGTTTCCAGCACGTTCCGAGATGTCACGTACTGCCGACAGATATGTCATCCACATGTAGAGACCCAGCAGCAGCATCACTGCCACCATTGCCCCTACCGACACATATTTATACTTGTTTTTCTGCATAACCGACCGCAAAGTTAGTGCAAATCGGGATAAAAACAAAATAAATCGTGTTTTTTTATTTTCTTATAGTCTGTTTTTCTCGGCGTTACCAGCACCAGAGCCCTTATACTTTGAACGAGAGACGTTGAAGTTGTAACTCAGTGTCAGACCCACACACTGTGTATAGGTGTACACGTCCTGATCTGTCAGACCGATGGCATAATAAGTGGTCATCTTATTTCTTGATGTGCGGAAGATATCGTTGGCATAAAGCGTACACGAAAGCCGTTCATTAAAGAATGACTTCTGTAGTCGGGCATTCACTGCGAAGTTGCTGCCGCGATACATGAATGCCCAGTGGTTGCTGCCAGTATAACTGACTTGCACCAGTGCCTTTGTCGTGGGATTGATAACGAACCAGCTCTTCAGGTCGAAGCTGAACTCAGGTTTATTTAGTTTCTCAGGCGCACCATACTTCTCTGCATCAAATATCTGCTGGTAGTAGTGCAGTGTGACATTAGGTTGCCAGAACCCCAGTTTTGGTGAGGCGACAAGAGTGGCATAGACACGGTCCTGATG
>Ga0256407_10006837_pt1 | contig 17440 bp, 10 predicted proteins | sample RumenRJG_04DNA_FD_193489 | JGI IMG/M metagenome (GOLD analysis project Ga0256407, IMG submission 193489) | Bovine rumen microbial communities from Lethbridge, Alberta, Canada - RJG_04 | ecosystem: Host-associated > Mammals > Digestive system > Stomach > Rumen | place: Canada: Alberta...
GGCCCATGTCTGCCTCCCCGCCGGGGCGACACTTCCGGCTCATGTCTGTCTCCCCGCCGGGGGACCGGTGGCCAGACAAAGAAGCCTGTACTTCCGCTTATGCCGCCCAGAGACACTGTAAAACGCAGGATGAGGACAGAAGCAGAAGGTATGTCAGCAGGACAGGAAGGTCAGGGAGGGGCATCGTACGCAGAGCACAGTTCCCTTTCTGCGGTCCCTTTGGAAAGTAACAGCCATCGTTGAGAAAGAAAAGGATTGACATATGGAAAAAGAGAGCGGATTACCGAGGCTTCCTGAACGAAAACCCCGGAAACCTGTAGTCTATCCCGGGATGTCATTTGAAGAAGTCTTAAATACAATCGAGAAGGAATGCGGCGGGCCGCTTGCCGTCAAGTCTTATGGGAGAGGGAAGCATAAGGTTATTATTCTGCCTGAAGCGGTGAATGAATTCAGGGTAATGGTCAGCTTTGGAAGACGCTCCCCTAAAAACCGCAAGGAGCAGAAGTACAACGGTTACGGCCATTTCCTGGACGGCGGAGACGGAAATGTCATTATCGTCGTCTCTCACTTTATCGAGGTTCTTACAATGAACCGGTCCGCGGTACATGCGTCAAATCTCGGTCCGGGAGGAGAACCCAACCCCGGTCTTGATTTTCTCGAGTATTACAGGGAGGAATTTCTTTCCTCAGAGAAAGAGTGCAATAAAGATGCAGGCGGCTGTCTGGCAGACCCGTTTCTGGATATCTGCGGATCTTCGGAATTTGTCCTTGAAGGGCACACACATCCTGATCTGGGTGTATTCTGGTCTCTCCAGGACAGGAAAACCGGAGCGGCTCGTGCCGCTTCCTCCCCTGTCTGTATCTTTGTCTGTGATCCGGTCAGGCGCGAGATCCTTGGCTGTGTTGGAAAAACATTCGAAGAAGCGGAAGTGATCTTTTATAACAGAGACAATAAACAGAACACGGACACTTTCTTCCCGGAACATGCTCGGGAAACAGCTCAGGAAACGGCTCACCGGATTCACGTCAATGAACTCGTTTACCAGGCCCAGCAGTGTATCAGCCTGCGCGGCTGTTCCGGCAGAATCCAATGTCATACCGGAATACTGGGAGATCTCAAAGTCAGCATAAAACTGAAAGTTCCTAAAGAACAGGTATGATGCCTTTGCGGAAGCAAACGATAAAGAATTAATTGGCAATACAGACTCGCACAAAGGATAAAAAGGCGCGGCGCACGCAAAGTGTATTGACGGTGCCAGGCAATATGATTGCCGAACGTAACGTAACAGGTCCACACCCTGGTCAGGGTGTGACGAGTAACCGGGGACCTGTTACGTGTCTTCCGGGGAAATTAAACTTCTTTCACTCTGTTTTTTCGTATGATAATATATCTTCATAGGCATGTCAGACCAACAGGGAATAAAGAAAGGGGAACAAGAGTTATGATTAAACTGATCGCCAGTGACATTGACGGAACCCTGGTGAAGGAGGGATCCCATGAAATCAACCCTGCATACTACGATGTAATCCGGGAACTCAAGGAGGCGGGAATCATCTTCTGCGCCTGCAGCGGGCGGCAGTACCACAGTATGATGGAACTCTTTAAACCGGTCGCGGACGACATTTATTTCATCGCATCCAACGGAACTGTCATCCGTACCAGAGACCGCGTCCTGCACAGCTGGAAGATCGATTCGGAACTGTATCTCCCGCTCATCGAGCGGCTGCGCACCATAGAGGGCGCCGAGATCGTCGTCGAGGGCCCGGATGTCAGCTGGATTGAGGGAACCGATACACCTATAGCAAAGAGGATGAGCAACGATTACCGCTACGCCGTCGAGAACGTTGATGACCTGACCGCGATTCCGACTGACAACATCATCAAAATATCGGTTCATCACCCCAATGTGGAGAAGGCGACCAGAGGACTTGACCAGTCCAGCCGCGCCAGAAATCTGGCCATGACAATCTCAGGAGCTGAGTGGCTGGATATCTTTGCCAAAGAGGCCGGTAAGGGCGAAGCCTTCGCGCTCCTGCAGGAATATCTCGGAATCGGCCAGGAGGAGACCGTGTATTTCGGAGACAACCTGAATGATCTCTCCGCCTTCCATGAGGCAGGTGTTGCTGCAACTGTAGCAAATGCCCGTACTGAGATGCAGGATGCTGCAGACATCGTCGAGCACTCCTTCTCTGACCTCGGCGTCCTGAAAGAACTCCGGCATATTCTGGATCTGCGCAAAAGGTTCGAGGCAGAAGGAAAAAAATAAGAGGAAAATGATATACGCTGCGGGCGGATGATCCGTGACCTCCAGAGATATTATTTTTGTCAACTCTCTGTGTACACGATAGCAATGTCGGAAAAAACTCATACGAGTTCGAATATCACCGGGAATATCACGAGCACCTTCGGGTGCTCTTTTTAGTGTTGGTGGATGCGCATCGGATTAAACTGTCAAAAAACCCCAAATAACCTGTACGGAAGTCACAGTGCCGGCAGGTCTGAAACGCGGTGTGTTTTTGTGAGCCGGAGATCATAAACACCGGGGCTCTGCGTTAGGAATATGTCTCAGACAGATTATACTAATGGTAGAATGACAGGGCTTTTGAAAAGGTGCTATAGTGAATATCAGAAAAGAACGGGACGCTTACAGCTATATTTAATCTGGACATGACTCATAACCATGGATACCAAATAAAGCGTCCTGAACAGAATGTGACCCTTACAGCAAAAGAAAGTGGCAAAAGACGGTCTGTAAAACTGTTGAAGCGGTTCAAATCCGCAAAACGAAAGGGTCATGAAAGAAATATGGTTAAATGAACCTAAATAAGATCTTTTTATATGGACATGTAGCATAACGGCTATGCAGCGGACTTTTAATCCGCCCTAAGCAGGTTCAACTCCTGTCATGCCCACTACTAAAGGAAGGTTTACAAAAAAGGAGGAGCAAAGCTATGAGATCAGGACTTGGATGGCGAAGCCTTAACCCGGTGGAAGCGGTGGCAGATGTTCATTCCATCGAAAACAAAGACACGCTCTTCCGCATTGCATATGAAGCCAGAAATCCGGAAGCCCGCCGCCTGGCGCTGATAAAAATGGGAGACAAACGGCTTATGGCTGCTTTTGCCCAGTCCGATTGTTCTCCAATCGTGCGGAGACGAATGGTCAGGGAACTGGACGATATAGCCCTGGTGCGCCATATAGCGGAAAATGATGACGACAGGTCAGTAAGGGAATCCGCTGCCCAGAGGCTGGCACAGCTTGAGAGAGAGTCTGCAGGACAGAAATGAATAAAGCTTTGTGGGAGCGCCAGAGCGCAGACCAATGCACAGTTTATCCATGCATATATGCGTGTGTCAGACTGTAACCACAAATATAACAATAGTAACAGCATCAATAAAAATAAGAGGAAAGAGAGGTGATCCGATTCCAGAGAAACACAAAAAGAAACAATTAAGAAGCAATTAAGAAGCAATTAAGAAGCAAAAGAAGAAATCCTGCTGAAAACATCAAAAACAGCTGAAGATGCCGGCATTTTGCCGGATTTCAGCTGTTTTTCTTATGACATGGCCTGTGTAATGTATTTTCCGCCTTGCGGCGGACGCGGGCCGGTCGGGGAGCAGGGGACAGCGTGGCCGCCCCTACCCTATTGTTATGAAAAGTGAAAAGCGTATGCAATGTGCTTTTTTTGCTTCGCTGCGGACTCAGACCGGCAGAGTGCACGACGTCCGCTTTTGCTTTTTCCCCGGGTTTAAGCTATTATAAGAGTCTGTGGTCATGGTTCCACGTTCACAAACCGGAGGAGACAGTCATGCTAAAAAATAAAGTTCTTATCACAAAGCTCCAGGAATCGATCAATTCCGTTCTGCCGATCGGAATAATTGTCTGTATTCTCGCCTTTCTTGCGGCGCCGGTCGCAACGGACGCTATGCTCTCTTTCCTTGTGGGCAGTGTTCTGCTTATTATCGGTCTCAGCATCTTTATGTATGGTTCCGATAATTCGATGGTTGTGATCGGTCAGCAGCTGGGAAGCACGCTGACAAAGTCCCGGAATATCGCAATCATTCTGGCTGTGAGCTTTCTGATCGGAGTCATTATCACAATGGCTGAACCGGATCTGCAGGTCCTGTCAGGAAACGTATCCCATATAGATTCCTTTGTGCTGATTTTTACGGTGTCTGTAGGTGTCGGGATCTTTCTTGTCCTGTGCATGCTCAGGATCCTGTTTGGAATCAGTCTCAGATGGATGCTCATTATTTTTTACGGGATTATTCTGGTGTTAGCTTTTCTGTCTGACCCCGATTACATCAGTGTAGCTTTTGACTCCGGGGGCGTGACTACGGGGCCGATGACAGCGCCCTTTATCATAGCCATGGGCGTCGGCGTCTCCGCGATCAGAAGCGACCAGAACGCGGAGGACGACAGCTTCGGGCTGGTTGCGCTCTGCTCTATAGGGCCGGTTCTGGCCGTTCTTCTGCTGGGCTTTTTCTATCCGGGAGAAGCATCTGAAATAGCATCGGAAGCTGCACGCCGCTACTCGGATACGGTCGATCTGGGATTTGCCTACATAAAATCCATCCCCATTTTCATGAAGGAAGTTTTTACTTCGCTGGCGCCCATTCTTGTCATTTTTCTCGTTTTTCAGGTTCTTGCCTTCCATCTGAAAAAAGAGGCCTTTATAAAGATCATTGCCGGTATTGTATTTACTTATATCGGTCTGGTGCTATTTTTGCTGGGGGCCAATCTCGGGTTTTCGGCTTTGGGACAATTGCTCGGGCAGACCATGGCCGGCGGCTGGACCAGATATCTTCTGATTCCCATATACGCGCTGATCGGCTGGTTTGTTGTATCCGCTGAACCGGCCGTGCATGTCCTTACCAGGCAGGTCGAAGAGATCAGCGCAGGCGCAGTGAGCAGCAGGGCAATGCTGACGAGCCTGCAGTTTGCCATAGCCTTTGCCATGGCACTTTCCATGATCAGGGTTCTCACAGGCATAAGTATCCTGTGGATCGTGGTACCGGGATATCTGATCGCTTTAGGGTTATCCTTCTTTGTTCCGCCTATATTTACGGCTATTGCCTTCGACTCCGGCGGTGTCGCGTCAGGACCCATGTCAGCCACCTTCATGCTTCCCTTCGCGATCGGTGTCTGCAAAGCTGTCGGCGGCAGGATTCTGACAGAAGCTTTCGGGACGGTCGCGCTTGTTGCCATGATGCCCCTTATCACTGTTCAGATCATGGGTGTGAGATATGTGCTTTCCAGAAGGACCCAGGCGCAGACATACCCCTCACCGGAAGCATATATGGAACGCTTTGCTGACACGGATATAATCGAGCTGTGGGAGGTGGAGTGATGGATATCAGTCTGGTAATAACGATACATGACAGAATCGAACTCTATGACTTAATGATGTTCTATGAGAGAAAAAATGTCGCTCCGGTCATTACAATGCTGGGGAGAGGAACGGCAACAGAGAATCAGCTCAGCGCTTTGGGCCTGGAACCCATGCAGAAAGCTCTGATCGCAGGAGTTATCTCCGGAAAAGAGATTCCCGGCTTTTTTAAAGAAGCAAAGAAAGAGTTTATGATCGACGTCCCCGGGAACGGCATCATGATGACAGTTCCGCTCAAAAGCGTGACCGGAGGAAGAACGCTTGCCTACATGACAAACCAGAGGGAGATGAATAAAGAGATGCCTAAGACAGAGTTTAATTATGAACTGATTGTAATAATCGCGAACAGCGGACATATCGACGATGTCATGGATGTGGCCAGGACAGCCGGAGCTGATGGCGGGACGGTCATTCATGCAAAAGGAACAGGCGCCAAGTTTTCCGACAGATTCTTCGGCGTTTCCCTTGCCGATGAAAAAGAAGTGATCTTCATAGCAGAAACCAAAACAAAAAAGGCCGCCATCATGAAGGCGGTCGCTGAGCAAATGGGACCGGCAACCCCTGCCGGCGCGATCTGCTTTACGCTGCCGGTCTCTGAAATAGCCGGATTAAGAATGCTTGAAGACTAAAAACAGGTGAGTATCCCGCAGATGATTTCGGAAAGAGTGAAAAATCCTGTCGATACAGGATTTTTCACTCCGTATGTCAGCATCTTTTTTTTTACATTTTTTACATCTTTCCCTGCGCGATCATACGCAGGATTTCTCTGGACTCCGCCTCTGAATATACCTCATCCTTTGAAAAGCCGCCGAAAAATCTGCGGAAGGCCATCAGAATTCCCGGCTCATTCACATAGAGAAAACACATGCCTTTCCCCGGGACAAGGAACTCAAGGAAGAGTGATTTGTCCATCACTTCCAGGCACAGCATACCTTCGGGCGGGGTCAATTCGTATTTTAGGATCCGGGCACTGAAGGTAGGAGAATCTGCCAGCCTCAGGACCATTTCTTTCCGCTCTTCCTCTGTCAGGGGAGAGTAAAGCTCCAGCGGAACTTCCGCGAACCGCCCTGTCTCCATAAAATAACGGACACCGCTCTCAGACAGATAATTGATCTGGTTGTTGTTTGAGTTCTGGTACCTGGCCTGGATCGCGCCGATGTAGTTGTAGATGTTTTTTAAGACACCATTCCGCTCCTCTTTTTCCTGTGGAAAGAGCTCTGTCCTTGGGCAGGGTTTTCCCTTTCATAAAACGGTAAACAGTGACACGGTCCAGACCGCAATAGCCCGCGATCTGTGGAGAATTGATACCGATCCGCTTTGAGTAAGCAGAAAGTAAGTCTGAAAAATAGCTCATTCCGTCATTCCTCTAAAGTATATTGATTAGTCGGAGGTGGGTATATATACAAGCATATGAAGCCAGTGGACTGTTTGCTGTATCAAGGTGATGCAGATAAAAAGCCTTTATTGGCCGGTAAGTTCTTTTCCCATGCGGATCATGTCCTCAAGGGTGTACAGAGGATATTGGAAATACTCATATCCGCTCAGGATGAGTTCGGCAGTAATCAAAGTGTCGTTACTGAGAACACAGGACATTTTGGGTATTTCGAAGAGGGGCTGCCAACTATCTGAATCTATACAGACACAGACACCGGTCATATGAGCACTGCTGTTATACAGATAAAGGCGGCCCTGCCCTGGATCCTCTGTCAGATGGGTATAACCGATGGCGTACTCCCCTTCTTTGCTTTTATAGGTGAAAACTGTTTCCCCATCGGTCAGGCGGACAAAACAAAACTGCGCGCCATAATGTTCGCTGTGGATCATGAGGTACTGGTCGTCCAGAACGAAGCGCATTTCATCTATATCGAGTACATCGATGTTCAGCTTATAATCCATGAGCATTTCCCCGCTGTCGCCGTCATAAACGATCAGCCGGTTGTCCCGGTCGTATGCCGCGAACAGGCTTTTTTTATTTGCGGCGCATACAGCAGGAAAACCCTTTGAGGAAGATGCGTTCGGAATCCTGATCAACTTCCCGGTACTGTCAGAGTATACGAGATAGTAGTCCACAGGGTTTCCTTCCACAAGTCTGTAGGAGATTTCTTCTCCGTCCGTACCCATCAGAATGACCAGTCCGTTCTGGCCGGCGAGCATGGGGTCGAAATCAAAAGCTTTTTCATATTCCGTTCCATGTCTCATGTGCGCTTCCTGAAATTCCCCGTCAAAGTGAATCTTTTCTTTTTCACTGCCGTTTTCATATAAATAAAGAGAACCGTCATCCCAAAGCGCCGAGAATATAGCATTCTGAGTCACTGAAGACTGGAAGTGAACAGGAATAATACCTTCCGGGACGGATGTCTCAAGATCCATGAGTTCATGTGTCTGGAGGTCAAAGACGCTGCTTCCGCACAGCATTTTCTTTCCGTCCTGCGTGAAGGAAAGATCCCGGGATATAATGAAGAGAGGTGCTGTAAAAGAAAAGCTGTCCAGGATTTCTCCTTCCGCGCTGTAGACAGTTCCGTAATAATCATTATAAAAGAGAGCCTCTTCAAAGTTGGTCATCGCCTCATTTTCTTTGTCTTTCAGGATCAGGAAGTGATCGGTACCTGTGATGGGGAGACAATTTCCGAGTTCATCGGCCATATCATCTGGAACATCCGGTTCAGGGATAGAACGCAGAGGCTTCTGATCGCTGTACTGACAAAGAACAGCCTCAGACGGGTGATCACTTTCAGGAATAAGGCAGAAGGGCGCAGTCCATTTACCGGACACCACAGCCTGTACGTACCGGTTTTCTGACAGGCCGGGGGTGATGTCCGGATCTTCCTGGAGGGACAGTCGGGGCAGATATAATGCTCCGGTCCCCCCGTCTTCAAAAACCAGACAGAGTTCTCTTTTCCCGGATTCGCTGTCGAAGATATTCAGGATTTTCTTGTCTGAGGATGTCCTGGTCTCCAGGCCGGATTGACTGATCTGTACGATGTCGTTTCCGGAGAGCAGGAGCAGATTGCCTTCATAGGCAGACATTTCAGGAAGGCGGTTTGCCTCCCCGATCAGGCTGAATGTTTTTTCAAAGCTTGTGCCGTCCGATCCGTCCGGGAAAAAGCTGATAGTGACGGTTCCATTAAAACCTCTTCTTGAACCGGCCCAGTCATATTCACAAAAGTACCAGTATGTGCCGGGCACCGGACCTTCTTCAGACCGCAGCAGACCTTCTGTCGAGCTGTAGTTCCCGTCATTTTTGACCGAAAGCGGGACAGCGGGGCCTGCAGATTTCGAAACTGTGTCAAAGGGGATGAAATAATGGATGTTCTCATGCGTATCGTAAAGCATAGTGAAAAATATTTTATCATCTTTGGAAAAGACACATTTCCCATTGAAGCCGCAGTAGAGGCTCCTGTTCTCCGGCAGGAGTTCATACCGGCCTTTTACCTTTCCGGTACTCATATCAAAAAACAGGAGATAGCGGCAGTACTCTTTCTCTGACTGTGTATTGAGCTGCTGGTCCAGGGTTCCCAGGACCAGGGTTTTTTCATCATGGGACACTTCTGCCAGATAGACACGGCTGTAGTTTAAAGTGGTATAGGGAAAATCTTCATAGTGAAGACGCCAGATTTCTCTGCCGTCCTCAAGGGACAAAAGGACTGCGTCTCCGTTTTCTCCGGCACAGAAAACCGTCTGTGATTTTTCCAGGATCCGAAGGACCGGAAAAACGTAATTCAGCATCTGGATATTTTCTATTTGGCTACTGTTATAATTATCCTTATAGGAATCTCTCGCGTCGGAAATCCGGGACTCCCAGAGCGTCCGGCCGTTCTGACAATCCAGACAAAAAAGCCTGCCGTATTCATCTACTGCGACAAAAACAGACCCGTCTCCGCTCATGGCGCTGCGCACGAGATCATTCTCCCATCGGAGTGTGCGCACGGGGTTATAAGCACTTTTGCCGTATAGATAGAGAGCATCTGCCAGGGCCTTTTCGGCGGACGCTGTAAACGGCCGCTCGTTGCCCTCACAGGGAAGTGCGGTCAGCGCGTCGGCAAGGGCACCCTCCCGATCGCCGGATTTGAGTTTTGCCTCACTTGAGGAGGCCAGAGCCCGGGACTCACTGAGGAGCAGCTCCTTCTGCTGCCGCGCCAGCTTTGTGCTGGTGGAAAAAAAGTAAAAACCGAAGACAGTTGCTGCAGCCAGTATGACAGTCATGGCTATAAACGCCCCCCATGTTTTCTGCCTTCTTTTTTCCCGGTCAAATTTCTCGTGAAAGATTTTGCTCCGGTCGGCCAGATACTCTTCGAGGATCTGGTGGAGCAGCCTGAATTCCCCCTTCTCGTCCCGTACCAGAAGCCCCAGACGCTTCCAAAGGATTTCGAGCACTGCCTGCCCGTACCATTCATCGGCATTTTCCGCCCCCAGGCGGAACTGTGCCGTGTAGCCGAGCCATTCCGGATAGATGACGGTCAGGATCCTGCCCGATAATTCTTTATAGCACTTTTCAGCCACGGAAAACATTTCCTCAGAGGTCAGGGCCCGCTGTTTTTCGGCGGCAAGCGCCGCAATCTCCGGAAGGAGATAGCGGACAGCGGCCTCGATTCCCATGAAGAATTTTCCTTCCGCGGGCAGCCCTCTCTTTTCTTTTTCCATGATGGCGTCAAAGTAATCTTTCAGCAGCTGTTCCCTGCTTTCGAGACGGAGCTGTTTTTCGCCGCTTTGAACTGCCCGGATATACATGGACAGCATCATGGGGAAGCTGAGAAGATCAAAGACCTCCATGTTTTCAGGGGGAAGGATTCCTTCATCCGCCAGTATTTTCCGGATTTCCGTCTGTTCAAGACGGCAGAGGACCAGCTTTCGGAAACAAGGGTCTCCTGGGTCGCTCCTGCTTGTCAGAATAATCCGGACTCCTGCAAGAGCGGAAAGGGCATGGATTTCTTCAAGGAGCGGCGTCGTATCTCCGGAGGCCTCGTTGAGACCGTCGAGCAGGAGCAGGAAGGCAGGGCGTCCTGATGCGGGCGAAGTCCGCAATGGATGAGCCAGCAGCTGCATGAGCTCCCGGCGGGCACTCTCCGCGCTATCGGTGTGAGGTTTGTATTTCAGACTTTTCAGGAGATAGTCACAAATGTAGTGGGGGTCTTTATCCCTGTATCCATACAGAGAGATATAATAAACGACAGTGGAGCCTGCTGAATAGCGGCGGTTCTGCCGGCACGAGAGCCTGAACAGAGCTGTTGTTTTGCCCGTGCCGCCTCCGCCCAGAAGGAGAATCGGAGCGCTGTCGGTCAGGTTGTCCTGCAGAGTATCCTGCATCAGGGAAATCCTCCGGCCATCCTCTGTCTCTGCGCAGAGAGGATAGATTTTATCGGGATCCCGGATATAGTCCAGGGCAGTATTTTCCTGCAAAGCTCTCGAGATATTCTTTCTGCTTCTCTCCCAGAGAGCCCAGTGCGTGATTCCTTTCCCGATGATCCGGTCTTGCAGTTCGGTCAGATCCTCCAGCATATGGGAAGCTCTCGGATAACGATTCCCCGGAGTGACCGCCAGGCCCTTTCTCAGGATGAGCCGCAGCATGGAGAGAGCGCTCTCGGGACAGCCTGTGAGAAAAGGGGAATTCTCAGCTGAGACGTCGGCAGGATCATTCATTATCATCTGCATAGTAGACAGTTTCGTACCGGTAAGGCATCGGTACAGAACTGCAGTCATGGAATACAGATCTGTCCATTCCCTGATCTGTGAGACATTCCCCATGCGGACTTCCGGAGCGGTATAGCCTTCTTTCATGCTGAAGTAGACGGCCCGGCGCCCGCGGATCTCCCTCATCGTATGGACGCTGTTGTAATCGATCAGTGACACGCGCGATTTTTCTCCCTCCCCCATCAGAAGGATATTGTCCGGACTGATGTCCAGATGGAGATAACCGGCTTCATGAAAAGACTGCAGGACCAGGAGTGCCCCTCTGACGATACGGATCACTTGCAGAAGGTCTTCTTTATGGGAGAAAGCCGCTTCAGAAAGATTCTCCGGTTTCCTGTCTGATTCGCGGCGGGACCTCTCCATTCTCTTTGACAGCGCCTTCAGCTCTTCCTCCAATGTCCTGCCGCCCATATAACTCAAAAGGCTGTAGAGCGTGTTGTTATACTCGAAGGTATTGATGTTCATGTCCAGGTCTGCCGGGATGCTCTCGGAAAGCCGGACATGCACTTCATTTCCGCGCAGGAAAGTTGTCCTGTTAAAATCGTACAGTTCCTGCGAAGACGGTTCGATTTTCAGCCTCCCCCCGGAATCTCTCGTGATGCCGCCCTGCGGATCATAGGGGAAGAGTTCACGGATCAGGACGCGATGGGACAGGTCCGGATTCTGATGGTCGCGGTAGCGGCCTGTATAGGCGATTACATTGGAGCCCATCCCGACGGCTTCCTCGATTATACATTCCATCCCCGGGAAAACCAGTTTATTATTTTTGGAAAGAAGGGTTCGGTTATCCATCTTGAAAATCTCTTAAAAAAACTCTTTTAAAATCTCTTTTTTAAATCCCTTTAAAATCCCTTTACAGACTCTTTAAAGCTCCTTCAAAACCTGCTGCCCGGATTCAGGGACATGTGACAGTCGGCCTGCCGCAGACCTATCATATGACACAGTCCGCGTAATGTATTTTCCGCCTTGCGGCGGACGCGGGCCGGTCAGGGGGGAGGAAGGCGGCGTGCCGCAGATCCATGATATATCCACTCATTTTCTGATTCTGCCTTCCTTGTAGTGCTTCCGGCACAGGGAGACATATGTCTCGTTGCCGCCAAGCATAATCTGCTCTCCGGTTCGTACGACCTGCCCGTCTTTAATACGTGTATTATAGTGGGCCCGTCTCCCGCACCAGCATACAGTGGGAACCTCCTCGATTACATCCGCAATTTCCAGGAGCCTTTTTGATCCCTCGAAGAGATGGCTGGTAAAGTCGGTCCTTAATCCATAGCACAACACGGGGATTTCGAAGTCATCCACAATGTCTGACAGCCGGTCAACCTGGGATGCTGAAAGAAACTGTGCTTCATCAACGATGACGGCGGCATAGAGTTTGTCTCTGATGCCGTCATATGTCATGCTCCCTTGTTTATCCATGGCCTCCAGAAACTCATCCACATAGAGGCAGGGCTCCTCCAGGCCGATTCTCGAGCGTATGACTCTTTCCCCGTCCCTGGTGTCTGTCCGGGGCTTTAGAAGAACCGGTGTCTGCCCTTTCTCTTTGTAATTGTATCTGACCATCAGTGCATTTGCGGTTTTCGATGAGCCCATGGCTCCATATCTGAAGTATAACTTCGCCATATCTGTACCCTTCCGGATTGAAAAACCGACGCATCAGCCCGGCTTTTCAATCTTCCAAACCCACTCTTTCAAATCTGCTCTTCCAAACCTGCTCTTCCATCATTTTATCGGCTTGCAGGGACCATGTCCATAACCTTCCGGCAGCGGGAGGATTCTAATGCAGTGTTATTCATATTGTTTTCTGCGTATGCGCCTTAATGTGGTATGATACTAATATCTGAATATTGAGGCATAAGATATCTATCGGCTGCTGCAGACTATTGCAGATTATCGCGGACTATCGCGGGGTATCGCAGGTTATCGCCGGGACAGGAGGGGATCGCGCTCTGTCCGGTCTTTGCGGTGATCTGTCTCTTTACAGGGAACGTCCGGGTTCGCTTTGTCATTTTTAAAGAAAAGGGAATATGTCATGCTGAATATCAACAAGGAAATCGAAAATGGAAAGGCTGTTTTTAATCTGGAAGGCAGACTGGATATGATCACTGCACCGATGCTCGAAGAGGAGCTGCTGGCTTCACTCGATGGAGTGACGGAGCTGATATTGGATTTTAAAGACCTGATGTATATCTCTTCTGCCGGGATCCGGGTGCTGCTCACGGCACAGGAGGCGCTGGGTAAGCAGGGTGAAATGAAGCTGATACAGGTGAACGAGATGATAAGGGGTATTCTTGAAATGACAGGAGTCACACGTCTCATGCACGTAGAGTAAACGGAGGGTGTCATGTCTGGAAAAACAGTCAGTGACATGCATTCTGCAAAGAGGAAATACCGCGGTCTTCAGGCGAGGACAGTCCGGGCGGTTATACTGATCTGCGGGCTGCTTGGCCTGGTTTTGCTGTGTATTGGTCTGAGTATGTACAGTGTGTCTCTTATCAAGCAGTACACGGATCATGCCGGCTGTGTTTCAGAGCTTGCCTCCCAGAGTGTCAGGAGGGGATCGGATGGAGTCGGGTTTTCCAGGAAAGTCATGGAGATTTACTGGAATCTGAGCGACGAGGACCGGGCCAGGAACGGCACGCCGGAGTATCAGGATCTTTTTGCCGGGGTTAAGGAAACTCATGAATACCGCCTGCTGAAGAATATGCTGGCAAGCTTTTGCCAGACCGGCAATGTTTCGGATGTTTATCTGGGAATGTTCGATGGAGCAAACAGCACTCTTGTATATATCGTTGATCCGGCTGAGGAAGATCATTTCGAACCGGGCGAGTGGGAAGACATCGAGCAGAGGGAAACTCAAAAGTTCCTGAACGGGAATGAAGAAGGGTACATCTATGACATCAGCAGGACTAAAAAATATGGATGGATGTGTACCGCCGGCACTCCGATTTATGACGAGTCGGGGGAGATTCTTTTCTTTGTTCTTGTGGATGTGACTATTGAAGATATATTTGGCGGCATAGGCCATTATGCGCTGCAGATTACGGTGGGAACGCTTCTTGTGATCGCCCTGATTTCCTGGGCCCTGCTTATGTATATCGAAAAGACGCTGGTAAAGCCTCTCAATATGATTGCGAATGCAGCGCAGGGCTATGCAAAGGACCGCATTGCGGGGGACAAGAACAACAATCATTTTGCAGCACTGGACATCCATACCGGGGATGAGGTAGAGAATCTGAGTCATGTCATGGCGGATATGGAGCAGGACCTGGCTGAATATGAAGAAAACCTGACAAAGATTACAGCGGAAAGGGAACGAATTGAGACAGAACTTGGGCTTGCCGCCCGCATTCAGGAGGAAGCGCTTCCGGGCGTTTTTCCTGCGTTCCCGGAACGGACGGAGTTTGACATTTACGCCTCAATGGATCCGGCAAAAGAGGTTGGCGGCGATTTCTACGACTTCTTTCTTATTGACGACGATCACCTTTACATGGCGATCGCAGATGTTTCAGGCAAGGGTATCCCGGCTGCGCTTTTTATGATGGCTTCAAAGAGTATTCTGGCCAATAATGCCATGATGGGCAAAAGCCCGGCCCGGATTCTGGCCGATACTAACGATGCGATTTGTGTCAACAACCCGGAGAAAATGTTCGTAACGATATGGCTGGGAATATTGGAAATTTCCACCGGAAAGCTGACTGCCTCCAATGCGGGACACGAATATCCCGTACTCAGACAAGCTGACGGGAATTTTGAGCTGGTTAAGGATGAACATGGTGTGATGGTTGGCGCCCGGAAGGGGATGAAGTACACGGAGTATGAGCTTACGCTGGAGAAAGGATCGAAGCTCTTTGTCTATACGGACGGCGTACCGGAAGCTACAGATGCACAGGACAATTTGTATGGCATGGACCGGATGGTTGAGGCACTGAACCGGAACCCGGGTGATTCCCCGGCAGAGATTCTCTTTAACGTCCGCCGCGCTGTGGATGGATTTGTGCAGGATGCGGAGCAGTACGATGATCTGACCATGCTCTGCATCGAGTATAAGTGTCCTGGGCAGACAGACGAACCGGCAGCGGAGACGGCCGGGCAGACAGACAAACCGGCAGCGGCTGCAGCTGAACAGACAGACGAACCGGCAGCGGAGATGGCAGGGCAGACAGACGAACTGACAGTGGAGGCGGCTGAACGGACAGACGAACCGGCAGCGGAGACGGCAGGGCAGACAGACGAACTGACAGTGGAGGCGGCTGTGCAGAATCTGCAAATGGTTCAGGATTATATTGATGAGAAGCTGGATGCGGCAGGCTGTCCGCTGGAAACAAAGATACTGGTAGACACTGCGGCAGAGGAAATTTTCGGGAATATAGCCTATTATGCCTATGTGCCTGGCAAAGGAGATGTTTCGGTGCGCGCGGTGGTTTCCGATAATCCTAAAGCCATCCGGATTACCTTCACCGATCACGGAAAGCCCTATAACCCTCTGGACAAGCCTAATCCGGATGTAACTCTGCCGCGCGAAAAACGCCGGATTGGAGGATTGGGCATATTTATGACAAAACAGATGATGGATGAGATGAGTTATCAGTACGAGGATGAAAAGAATATTCTCACTTTAATAAAATATCTGTGACCACAGGCATGAAAGGAGGACCTGGTGCACGTTCGTATCAAAAATCATGACCCGTTGATTCACAAATTGTTTATGCAGACTCTGTTGGTGATGATCATCGCCGAACTTTCATCTTCTGTGGCAACAATGCTTGACGGCATCATCATTTCCCGCTTTTTCAGCAAATATGCGGTTGCCGCTTACGGACTGTCTGGTCCCTACACGAATATGCTCAAAATGCTCGGAGGCTTCTTTGCGACGGGCACACAGGTGGTCTATTCACAATATGCGGCAAAAGGCCTGCACCGGAAGGCGAATGAAGCATTCACTGTTTCCGCCGTCATTATGGCATTTTTCAGCTGCCTTGCTGCCCTGGTGATTTTTGTTTTTTCAGACCAGCTCGCCCTGCTTTTGGGCGCGTCAGAGGATGCAGCGCATCTGCAGCAGTATACATCCGATTATCTCAGAGGGCTTGCCGTCGGCCTTCCTCTTAATCTCGGTGTTTTACTTCTCATGCCGCTGATGAATATTGACGGGGATAAAAAGAGAATCGCCATATCCATTAATGTCATGCTGGCAGTAAATACTGCAGGTGACTTATTCGTGGCAATCTTTATGAACGGGAACATTTTCGGACTTGCGCTGGTAACTTCCATCAGCTATCTCTGTGCCCTGACGGTTCTCCTGCTTCATTTCAGAAAGGAATCGTCCATCCACCTTGTGCGGAGTGACAATCCGTTAGTCCTTTTCTCAGAGATATCAAAGGCGGGAGTCATTCCGGCTGTCACGCGCTCTTTTTCCATGATCCGGTCCTATGCTCTGAACATTATTTTTATCACTTTTGCCGGCGCCGGCGTTCTGGCAGCCAACACACTGGTGCAGAGCAACATCAAAACGGTTCCTATGTGTGTGGCAACAGCAATCGGAACCAGCACGCTCGCCATTTCCGGTGTTTTGTATGAGGAACGTGATAAGCGGGGACTCTGCCAGCTCTTTCGTTCGGTGTTCAAAATAAGCTTCGGTCCCTGCCTGCTGATTGCGGCGCTGGTCTTTGTGCTGGCCCCGCAGATCGTGGCGCTTTTCGGCGCACGGGATATTTCCGCACTTACGGTTCTGGCTCTGCGCTGCTATATTGTCGGACTCCCCCTGATCGGGGTAAAGATGTTTTTTATCTACTATTTTCAGTCAGCAAGAAAAAAACTGCTTTCCTATTATTCCTCTGTCGCAGGTGAAATGGTCTTTCTCGTTGCCTCTGCCGTGGTGATGGGAAAAGCCCTGGGACATATCGGCCTTTTTCTGGCTTTCCCTGTCAGCGAAAGTCTTTACATTATCTCGGTTGTTCTGATAGCCTGGATCCGGGAAGGGCACTTTCCCTGCAGCATTGATGATTTTCTGTTTCTCGATCCGAAGTTTGAGGTGGAGGAGAGCAAGGTCATGGATGTATCTGTCCACAGTCGGGACGAAGTCGTGGAACTTTCAGACCGGGCGATCAGCTTTTGCATGGAAAAAGGCTATGATCCCAAAAACGCCTATTATGTCGGCCTTGCCGTTGAGGAATTGGCCAGAAATATTTTTGAGCATGGAGCAGATGACGGGAAAAAGTATTTTGTGGATATGAAGATTATTGCACTTGATGATGGAATCTTCCTGCGGCTGCGTGATAACTGCAGGCAGTTCAACCCCAGGGAAAGAGCAGGTCTGATAACAGATGATCCAAAGCAAAATATCGGGATCCGGATCGTGTCACA
>Ga0256407_10006838_pt1 | contig 17437 bp, 19 predicted proteins | sample RumenRJG_04DNA_FD_193489 | JGI IMG/M metagenome (GOLD analysis project Ga0256407, IMG submission 193489) | Bovine rumen microbial communities from Lethbridge, Alberta, Canada - RJG_04 | ecosystem: Host-associated > Mammals > Digestive system > Stomach > Rumen | place: Canada: Alberta...
TACCTGAAGGACGCTGATCTGATAATCACTGGTGAAGGACGGCTAGACTGTCAAACCGCCATGGGCAAGGTACCGGTCGGTGTCGCAAGACTCGCAAAAGCACACGGGAAGCCTGTCATCGCACTTGCCGGAAGCGTCACCGATGATGCGAGCGCCTGCATAGAATGCGGCATCGATGCATATTTCCCGATCGTACGCGGCGTTTCGACATTAGAAGAAGCCTGTGACAGCGAAAACGCCAGGAAAAATATGGCTGCTGCGGCCGAGCAGGCGGCCCGGCTGATTAAGCTTACTCGGTGAAAAAAGGGACAGGTCCATTTTTCATCTTTTTTCAGGTCGTTGCTTTTACTACAAAAAATGGAGCAGCCTCCCCTTCTACCGGATGTCAATCTCCGGTGGCTCGTCGAGGTGCTCCGATACATACTTTCCGTCCTTTTTTCTCTGCTTCACACATTCCGTCAGTAGATATTCGATCTGCCCGTTTACCGAGCGGAAATCATCCTCAGCCCAGGCCGCAATTGCATCGTATAATTTTTCACTCAGTCGAAGCGGAACCTGCTTCTTTGACATCTGCTCACCTGCTTTCTGTATTTAACGCAAACAACGACTCTTGCCATACTGCACATACCAGGTATGGCAAAGTCGCCGCTTTCTCCCATTGATTTTTAGTACAGGCTGCCGGAATTTACGACAGGTTGCGCATCATGGCTGCCACACAGAACAACAAGAAGGTTAGATACCATAGCTGCCTTTCTTTCCTCATCGAGATCTACCATGCCACTATCCTTCAGCCGCTCCAGCGCCATCTCAACCATGCCGACTGCGCCGTCCACGATCATCTTTCTCGCGTCAATTACCGCTGAAGCCTGCTGTCTCTGCAGCATCACCGCGGCGATCTCAGGAGCGTATGCCAGATACGTGATTCTAGCCTCTTCGATCACAAGACCAGCATTTTCCACCTTTTTCTGAATCAGATCACGGATCCGTTCCGCCACAACTGTCGTAGACCCGCGAAGGCTGCCATCATCCGCCAGTCCGTCACCTGTGGTGTCGATATTCGGCGCAACATCGTACGGATAGATCTTTACTATATCGCGCACCGCCGCATCCACCTGTAGCGAGAGATATTCCTTATAATTATCAACGTTGAAAACCGCCTTTGCAGTATCACTTACTCGCCAGATCACTGCTACACCGATCTCCACCGGATTGCCAAGCACATCGTTGACCTTCTGTTTTGCATTGTTAAGTGTCATCGCTTTAAGAGAAATCTTCCGGTTCTCCGTCACCTCTGTGCTGTTCGCTGATGAAAGCGACAGCTGAAGTCCATGAATCGAAGCGTTCTCATTCACATCACCGCTCTGTCCCAGCCTGGTCTTCGCAGCAGGGTTTACCGATGAGCAGAAGGGATTCACATAATAGAATCCGTCTGTTTTAATCGTTCCTATATACTTTCCAAAGAGTGTGAGCACCAGTGCTTCCTGCGGCTTTACGATTTTTAGTCCCATAAAAAGTATCCATCCGAGTGCCCACCACAGAATAGCCGGAATAATCGCAGGCAAAAGCGGAAGATCCTCTGTTCCAAACCGAATCCCTGCCACAAACAGGAATACAGACGCTGCATAAGCTAAAATAAGCAGCAGCAAAACATGAATACCATTACTCTTCTTCACCAGTTCCTTCTCTTCCATAGCGTTTTCCTTTCCGCCCTTGACAGGCTCTGTATCGCAATCGATATTGTATTGATATCATTATGATATCAGATTGTCAGAAAAAGTCAAGAAAAAAAAGCATGACATTTCAGAAAATGTCACGCCTGGCATAAAAAGATGAAAAGGTGTCTGTCCCTTTTTTCACCTGTATGATAGAATGGGGTAAAGGAGGTAGGTCATATGATCAGGAAACTTCTTGCTTCAATCACTGTACTTATACTGGCTGTGATATCCGCCTGCCCTGTGGCCGCCAGAGGGGAAACTGCCATAGTATCAAAAGGGGCAGCTGTCGTCTCCAGTGGCTCGTCCATAGTTTCAAGCGGATCCTCTATAGTCTCCAGCGGCCCTTCTATAGTGTATGCTAAGATTTCACTTAAGAAATCTAAGATAAGCCTCTACCCGTATCAGACCCTCCGCCTGTCCGTAAAGTGTGGCAAGGGGAGGAAATCTAAGCTGACCTGGACTGTCGCTGACAAAAAAATCGCCAGGGTCTCAGCAAAGGGTAATGTCCGCGCTCTTTATCCCGGCACGACTAAAATCACTGTAAAATCTGCTCACGGCGGCACAGCCACGGCGACTGTCACGGTAAGAACTCCTGATATGAAAAAGACCGTTTATCTGACCTTTGACGACGGACCGGGGAGTCGTGTCACACCAAAGCTTCTCAAGGTGCTGCGTGACAGCGGCGTGAAGGCGACTTTTTTCATAGTGGGCTCCATGGCGAAGGGGCATGAGGATCTGCTGCGCCAGATGGTAGCTGACGGGCATACACTCGCCATTCACACCTACACACATGACTTCAAAAAAATATATAGCAGTAAGTCTGCGTATCTTTCTGATTTTTACAAAACTAAAAAACTGATAGAGGATGCAACAGGTGTTTCGCCGAAATACTTCAGATTTCCAGGAGGCGGAAACAACCACTATCTCTCCAGCTCTCTTAGAAGCCAGCTACTTAAGGCGCTCCACAAGGAAGGATTTACCGCAATCGACTGGAACGCCGGCACCTCAGATGCTGCCAGTACGTATTACAGCGAATCGACCCTGATAAGAAACGGAAAAACCTCCCACTGGGGTAAGGGGCCGATCATCCTCCTGCAGCACGACTCAAACGCGAAATACCACACACCTGCAGTGACGAAGGCTCTTATACAGTATTACCGGAGCAAGGGGTACACATTCGCGAATCTGGATCATTACTACGGACCTGAGCTATGCTTTAAGAAGTAAGGTGAAAAAGGTGACAGACCCCTTTTTCACCTGCCCAGCTTCATCCCGAGCTCAAAGGCTTTTGATAAATCAACAGGGAACTGCTCTTCGTTGGCTCTCCTCTTATCTGCTTCATCGAAGCCTGACATAGAAAACTTTGAGTAATCCGCCACCTGCAGAGTATTAAAGCACGGATACAGATATACCTCACCATTCAGCTGTTTTAATTCATTCGCATAGGCCTCGAATTGTTCTTTATAGAGCCGGTCATAGAATTCCTTTGTGGCATTCATCGTCACAAACAGTGCGACATTCACTTTTCCGGTGAAATAATTGCTGTAATCATCATACGAGAGAGCGCAGAAATGGAGTCTTTCTATCAGTGCAAAATACTGACTCGTGGGTCTTCCCAGAAAAATCGGGGTGCCGATAAAGAGTGTATCTGCCGCAAAAATCCTGTCTATTACGGGGGAAAGATCATCCTTTATATAGCAATGGCAGCGCTCGGCTCCCTTTCTCTTGCAGAGCATACAGCTTCTGCATCCGGTATAATTCAGGTCGTATAGATTGATGTATTCTACATCCGACCCCGCCTTAGCTGCGCCATCGGCAGCCGACCTTAGAAGCTTCGCAGTGTTCCAGTTCTTTCTCGGGCTAGCGTTAAGTACAATAGTTTTCATCAGACTTTTCCTTTCAAGTGAAAAGCGGACAGATCCGCCCTTCACTTACTTAAATCAACTAAAAAGATGAAAAATGGACCTGTCCCTTTTTTCATCTCAGGTTGGCTATCTTCACTAATATAAGCATAACCGGTACTTCCGTCAAGACGCCTACTGTAGTGGCGAGAGCTGCAGGGCTCGTCGTGCCAAAGAGTGCAATCGCCACAGCTACCGCAAGTTCAAAGAAGTTCGATGCACCGATCATCCCGGCAGGAGCCGCAATATCGTGCGGTAATTTCAGCAACTTGCATGCTCCGTAAGCAATAAAGAAGATCAGAAAGGTCTGAATGGTTAGCGGCACCGCGATCAGCACAATATGAAGCGGATTAGACAGAATCACCTCTGCCTGTGAACTGAAAATAATAACCAGCGTCAGCAGCAGACCTATCGTTGTGGCATTGTCGAACTTGTGGACAAATGTACTCTCAAAGTAGTCTGCACCTCTTTGCTTCGTGACTGTTATCCTCGTGAAGACGCCGCCCACAAGCGGAATCACAACGAACAGAAAAATGCTGACGAACAGAGTACTGTAGGGAACAACCACATCGGAAACGCCTAAAAGGAATTTTACTATCGGAACAAAAGCCACAAGGATGATGAGGTCATTTGTTGCCACCTGTACGAGAGTATAAGCAGGATTTCCTTTTGTAAGCGTACTCCACACAAACACCATCGCCGTACACGGAGCAGCTCCTAAAAGCACAGCTCCGGCAAGGTATTCTGTTGCCAGTCCCGGTGATATGAAGGCTTTGAATACGACAAACAAAAACAGGTAAGCAATTCCATACATAGTGAAAGGTTTGATCAGCCAGTTCGTCACCCATGTGACCAGAAGTCCCTTTGGATTCTTTCCAATCTGCTTGATGCTCTGAAAATCCACTTTCATCATCATAGGGTAGATCATGACCCAGATAAGTACAGCTATAGGAATAGATATACCGGCGATCTGCAATCTGCCGAGTGCTGCGGGGATTGCCGGAATGAAATGACCGATCAGCACTCCGATTGCCATACAGAGCAGCACCCACACAGAAAGATAACGCTGAAATGTATTTATACCCTTGCTTTGATTGCTCATGACTTCGCCTCCATTAGTTTTATATATTGAAATGCATCTATGTTTATGGCCTTTATATAAGCAATCCCAAGGGACTGCCTATGTTAATGAAAGATATTGATTATTCCTTTTTCTTGCATCCGCAGGATACGCTCTCGTCCGTTTCGCAGTCACATCTTGCGTAGGAACCGATCATGTCCCGGAACTCCCTGACCCCGTCTGCGGAGATGGAGTAATGCATCCATTTCCCCTCTTTGTAGTAATCAACAAGGCCGCTGTCCGCAAGGATCTTCATGTGATGCGAAAGAGTCGGCTGCGTGATATTCAGTTCCCTCAGCAGATCACATCCACACTTTTCTCCATGCTGAAGCGCAAGCATGATTGCCAGGCGGTTCTCATCTGTGAGTGCCTTTATTTTTTTAACATCTTCTCTGAATCCCATGATTTTGCCTCCGTGTGATGTACATATTATATCATGCACATTCACAGTTGTCAATGCGTGAATGTAATATTGTTTCAAAAAGCCTTTCGCCTCTGATGGTAGTGTGGAAGCCTTTTTCCAACATCTATCTCACAGCCACAACTACCAAACATCTAACTAGGCAACTCATCATACCCCGAGACACTGCCATGGATGTCGGTCGTACACGGAAATAATTCCAAAAATCAGGGCGTATGCGGAAACATATCTACAAGGCGCCTGTTGTCGGGAATATACCAACGGCATCCTACCACCTATATAATGCTGTCTATGTAAAGCCCTGCCCCTTGCAGCATCTGGAATGATTTTACCATGTATGCATAAGCCGTCGGATTTGTATTTCGCATCCCGTTGACTTTCTTGATGCCCTTCATCTTCAACTGAATATCCCGGTATTCATCAGGCTCCCCAATACGCACATATTCCTGTTGTCCCGTCAGCAGACTGGTCGCAAGATACATAACCTCACTTGCATAAGTCCCCGCATTTTCTCCGTTGATTCTCCCGACAAAAATATGCCCCTGGATACTGCTGATGCCCGTTTTGAAGTTCGCATAATCTTCCGGACGGATCCCGCCTCTTCCCATGATACAGATGCAACTCTCTATCGTATCCTTCAGGCAGTCAGCCGGTTCCTTTTCCAGTCCACGGTATCCCAACTCGATATGTGAAACCGTGTTGTAAACGGAAGAAAACGTCTGGTAGTCATCCATTTCCTGAATCAGAGTCCAACAATCAAACATCTGCTTGATAATTTCCAGTTCCTTGTCTTTTCCGAATGGTATCCCAGTTGTATGAGGTGCAAAAGCCGTCAGTTTATCGCCGAGTATACAGTTTTTATCAGGGAGCCGAACCAGTAGGTCGTCCCCTGCATGGAGCAGAAGACTGCTGCGGATCGGTCGCTCCGTTACATTGAGATAGGGATTGTCCTCAAAAACAACATCCAAAAGGATATTGATCTCCTTTTCCGTTCTTGGTGACAGGAAATGAAACCTGAAGTGACGCTTTTCAATATCATTCGCACCTTTTCGCTTGTGTTCCTCAACACTTAAGAATGGAAATATTGTTCCAGCTTTACTGATATAAGCATCTACATCCGTATCCTTATCAACAATGATGTCTATATCCGTACTGAGTCGTCTTGGATGATCCAGTAAAACCAGGAGCGATGTTCCTCCCTTAAAAATGAATGGCATCCCAACGCTCCGGATTGCCTCAAGCAATCCAAAAGCAAATACAGTCCGTTCCAGGATGGAAGGATCTGCTCCTGTCTGCTCCCTTAACTCAGCGATATGTTCTTTTGTGTAATTCTCACGTAATAGCATTCTCTATAGTGCTCCCTTCGAGGTATTGTTTCATCTCTTTTTCTCTGTTGCGCCTTCTTGCATATCTAAGAAGTCTGACCTTATCAAGGTAGTACCGGCTCTGCGCCTGCTCAATAACATCCGGAAGCTCTGCCTTACTGTATGTGGACTGGATCAGCTTATCGGCAACCATGTCCACCAGCATTTTCTCGAGCATGATCATGTGAGGCTCATCGATTCTTAGCGGAGCTTCGGAAATAAGGTCAGTAACAACAACTCCATTCCTCGACCAGTACAAATCGAAATCTTTTATCCCCGGTTTATACATGACATTCTGATATCTGTTCTCCTGCAGAAACCGGAAAACAAAGATACTGCTTTCCTTTTCAACCTGGATAAAGACTGTATTCTGAGCAATCAGATGGTTCAAAAAATCATTCATCATGACAGTTTCAAAAACAGTAAATGCCACATAAGGATACTTCTCATTAATTTGATTCAACAGTTCTAATGCCAGATCCGAATACAGCGGTTGATATTCTTTCTTGGGTGAATTGTCCGGACCAGAATATGCATCATACCCAATCCTGATAATTTGACCATCTCTTACAAGACGGCTTATTGCCCAGTGATATGTGCTATCAGACAAATCCGGTTTCAATGTTCTTAATTTATCCATGAGTTCTTTATGCGAGTATATCTTTCCACATTTTAGGAAATTTTCTATTTGCTCATACCATTGCACGCCACCATCTCCCTTCGAGTATTATCACGCACATCGGCAAATATTATTATTTTTGCCGATATTTAGTATAGCACTTATTAAATTCCCCATCAACGCATATCGGCAATTTTTTATTTTTCTGCCGATGTGCGTTGATATCTTTTCATAACACTAAAAACAGCAGCCGGATCATCTCCGACTGCCTCAGTGTATTTTCGGCTTATGCAGCTACTGTTATCTCCAGGCCCGACTTAAACTTGATCATTCTTCATTTCATCAAACATTGCCTGAGCTAACGCACTCATGATAGCACGATACTTTCCAGCATCCTCAAACAATTTCGTGTATGTTTCCGTACTTTCAACATACGCTTCCTGATCGCTCGTCTTCATCTCTATGCTTTCGGCCTCACAGAACGACCTCGCCTGTGGTTCGAGCTTCGCCTATGGCTCGCTCTCATTAACAAGGAAGCTGTCTTCGTTAAGCTCGAACTTCGTCTTCGACTCGTTCTCGATAATCAGGTTTATTTATAATTTCCCCTATTTTTTGTAAAATCCCAAGATTCATATATCACCCACAAAATAGTTAAGATTAAAATTGCAAAGAAAGCAATTGAAGGCTCCCAAAAATCAAAAGGAATTATTAGGATTAATACTATACCTAGAGTGAACATCCTCTTTCCAATAATATAACAAACTTTGCGAGGATCTAAATCAGAATAATCTCCTGAAATAAACATAATAACTGTACTTGAGTGCTTTGTTTTTTTTTAAAATATCCCCAATAAAAGCATTATGCAACCGTAAATCATATTAAAAATCAATAATTCTATACTGTTGTTCATGAATTTCCACCTCGTTTAAAAATAGTGATGATCTGGTCTGTAACCTCTTATTTCAAGCACTCACAGATTCCGATTTTTATCTTGGAATACCTATCTTATCTTCTACCAAGTGGCTATGAAATCGCTTTGAAATCAGTAGCAATTATATCCATTTCTCATTAGCACAATTTCGATGCTTAGTATATAATGTTTTCGTGAAAAAAGGAAGTTCTTTTCGCTAAATTCGAGCTTCGCCTATGGCTCGCTCTCATTAACGATGTTGCTCCATTACCTTCAATTATATCAGCAACATTGCAAAACACATTAAACTGCGATTTGACTTGCCTATTTTCTTAAAATCTCATGTGGAGCTTCTATTTCATTTGCCAAGGTATGCTCTGTTAATTCTGACATCAATTTCAATTTTTTATTAATCAATGGTCGCATACAATTAGGAACATGTTCCTGATGCGCTCTGTGGATTGCTACACATTCCTTACAGTTTCCGTGATAACGACAGGCTTTCAGGCAAGGACAGTGATCTTTGTCTTTATACTCCTTACGAAATTCCGCTGCAAATTCTTCTTGCAGTCTCAGTCCCTCGACACGGTTTCCCTTATGAAATTCTGCCATTGCATCCAGTTCTTTCTGGTTTCCTTCAATCTTCATGTTATTATAGCGCCTCCATTTCAACTATTCCTCATTTTTTGATATATTCTGATTTCACGACCAGTTCGACCGCGCTGTTTTCTTCTTCGGCAGACTCTCCTGTAATGCGTCATTTTATGTTCTCCGCCTAACGCTAAAATATCAAACTGGAATTTGCCCCAGTCAAAACACTTCATACCCTGCCTTTTTCAACACCTCAATAGCACATTCATAATTTTCCTGTTTCACCAGCACATAGTCCGTGTTATAAGTCGATATCGCAAATATTCCTATCTTGTTATCTGCCAGAATACCCGATATTTTTGACAGTATCCCGATCAATGAAAAATCAAGCACGCCTTCTATGCGGAAGCCTTTCCAACCGTCATCCCTTTCGGTTGTATTGGCCGGCACATCTTCCGTCTGACAAACGACAGAATTCTCCTCATCCGTTTTTGCGGTAAAGCAAAAAGGTCTGCTCATATCTACTTCGGAAAAATCCGCAACTTTACATACAGAAAAATCTGCATCAATTCTCTTTAATATCATAATTTTCTTCACAAATTCCTATTTGTCTGTATCAGGATTAGAATATCACATTCAGGATTGCTTTTCTACATCACCTTTGAATAAATTTTTTACGGAATCATCTTGAAAATAGCGACAAATGTCGCTATGATTGATTATGCTCCCTACAGAAAGAACCTGTCAAAAAGAAACGAGGATACTATATGAAAATATTTCTGATTCTTCTGGTGCTGGCGCTGATCGCCAGTTCCTGCGGCTTCCGCAAATATGTCTGGTTCATTTCCATCGGATACGGTGCGGCGGTGGCGCTTATAGGCGCCGGGCAGCTCGCCCTTTTCCGTCACGCGCTCACCGTGGGCACCGCCCTGCAATGCATACTCTTCCTCCTCTACGGCTGCCGGCTCTCCGGCTATCTGGTCTACCGGGACCGCAAGACCGCTTACACCAGACGCATGAAAGGGGAAGTCAAACAAAACGACGGGGTTCCTTTCGGTGCCAAGCTGGCAATCTGGATCTCCGCTTCTATTCTCTATGCACTCCAGACGTCCCCTGTGACATTCCGCCTCATGAACGGAAATAGCACGGACGCGCTTTGCGTCATCGGGCTTCTCATCTCCGCTGCCGGCCTGACGCTGGAAGCAACCGCTGATCTCCAGAAAAACAGAGCCAAGAAGAAAAATCCGGGGCGCTTCGTAGACACCGGGCTGTTCCGTCTCGTGCGCTGCCCGAACTACTTTGGTGAGATGATCTTCTGGACCGGTGTCTTCATCTCCGGAATCACCATCTACCGTAGTGCGGCGGAATGGATCTGCGCCCTCCTCGGCTACGCCGGCATCATCTACGTCATGTTCGGCGGCGCCCGACGGCTGGAAATCCGCCAGGACAAGAACTATGGCGCCGACCCGGAATATCAGAAATACAAATTCACAACCCCGATCATGATTCCGTTCATCCCTCTCTACTCCGTAAAGAATCACAAATGGCTGGTGGCATAATGGACAAAGAAAAGCAAAACAGGACGTTTCCTGAACCGGTGCCGGAAGATTTCACCCTTTCCATGGCTCTTGTCGACTGCCTGCCCATCCTGTTCTTCAGCATCAGCTCCGCCATCCTGGCGGCACGCTTCGACAGCCGACTGTTTCAAGCAGGCGTCCTGCTGGTGATCCTCGCCGGCGTGCTCAAGGCCGGATGGAAATTCGTCATCGCCCTGCAGCACAGGGATCTGCGCTTTCTGAACAGACAGATGCGCTATCTGATGCCCGCCGGATTTCTGCTCGTCATTCTGTCGCTGGTCGTTGACCGCAGCAGCTGGTCCATTGAGGCCGTAATCCGCCACATGACAAATGTGCCGCCGCTCTTTTTATTTTTAACCGGAGCCGCCGGCATGGGTCTCATGGTGTGGTTTGCCCAAAAGAAAGACCGGCGCGACGCAAAATCAAACTGGAAAGAACAGATTACCAACTCCATCGCCCAGTTCTGCATCATGCTGGGAATCCTGCTTTGAGCGGTGCTCATTTATAGTTTCCCATTCTGATCGGCTTAATATCATCCCTCTTCAGCTTCCTTTTATACTATTATCTCGGTCTTGCTGCCACCTGTTTTCTGCTTTGTCACGACTATCTGATGGTCTATCTTGTCTTCGAGTTCCTGAACGTGGGAAATTATTCCTACCATACGGTGGCCCTCCGTAAGGCTTGTGAGTGCACGATATACGAGATCCAGCTTTTCAGAATCGAGACTCCCGAATCCCTCATCTACAAACAGCGTATCTACCTGGATGCCTCCGGCCGAGTTCTGTATCTCATCCGAAAGTCCGAGTGCAAGGGAAAGAGATGCAAGGAACTTTTCTCCACCTGACAGTGACCCCACTTCACGCTGTGTGCCATTGTAATGATCCATTACAGATATCTCAAGGCCGGACTGGCCCTGGTTATTGCCTTCTCCGACCTTCCTTTTCAGTTCATACTGAGCATTCGACATAATCACGAATCTGGTATTCGCTCTGGCTATGACTCTATCAAGCCACACCATCTGCGCATATGCTTCGAGCTTTACCTTGCTATGCCCCTTTATCTTTCCATTTGCCGTTTCATCCAGTGCGTGCACCAGCTTATATCTGTTCTCGAGATCTGATATCTCTGTGAGACGTTCCTGAAGTCCACTCAGCGCATCAGAATTCTTCTCTATCACAGTGTGAAGTTCCTGGAGTCTGTTCTGAATATCTGATACCTTTTCCTGAAGCTTCTGCTGTTCTGCCGTCTCCTTTTCAATATCGATATCCTCTGACTTCTTCAGCTGATCCTTAAGCGCAACGATCTGTCCATCTATGCTCTTATAATTCTCTGTTGCATCCTTCAGATGCTTATCAGCCTGATCATATGCCTTTTTCATGTCAGAAAGCTGCTTTTCAAGAGTCATTATTTCAGCTGCAGCTTCCTTCTTACTGGCAAACTCCAGATCTTTGCTTAGTTTCTCCCGATTCCTGATCTCAGCTTCAAGGGATGTCCTCTTTGCTGTAAGAGAATTATTAATCTCTGCTATCTTATTTTTCAGTGAGTCAATATCCGTAGCAAGAGCCGGCAGCGATTTTTCTATCTTTTCCTTATTCTTCTTTTTCTTATCGAGATCGGCTACTTTTGCCTCCGCATTCTGCAAGTCCTCTGCTGTCTTTTGCAGAGCTACTTCTATCTCCCTGCGGCATTCCGCCATATCATCTGATGTCACATAATCCTTCATGCGCTTTAATAGCTCTGACTTCACAGTATCTGCTTCTGCCTTAAGACCACTTGCCTCGCTGCTTGCAGCAGATGCCTTCTTTGCTGCATCATCGGCCTTTTTCCTGAAAGATTCTATGTCATTTTCACTCGGGACATTATCCTCTTTCTGGGCTGGTAATGGGTGATGAGTACTGCCGCAGACCGGGCATGGAATACCTTCTTCAAGCGTCTCTGCCAGAATGCCTGCCTGTCCTGCGAGAAACAGATGATTTTTCTCACTATACTCTGCCGCCTTTTTCTCAGCATCCTGCTGGAGTTTCACAAATTCATCCTGCTTCTTCCTTAGCGAATCCAGTTTCTCATCATAATCATCCAGACTTTTCGTTATATCATTTAAGTCATTCTGACGATCTTTCAGGCCTTTTAGCTCATTGTCCGCTGCAACATATTCTTCTCCTGCTTTTGCCAGATATTCTAATGCCTCATCAGCCTTTTTCTTCTGATCTGTTTTCTTTTCCAGTTCATCAGACTTTTCGGTGCCATCCGTCTGGAGTGATGCAACCTCCTTTTTCAGAGAATCAATATTCTTATCAGCCTCATCCAACGCATCATATGAAGAAAGTTTTTCCTGTCTGAGTGCTATGGTGTTGCTTAGTTCATCGTGCTTCTCATTTGTCGTTTCTGCCCTATCGAAGGCCTCCTGTGCTGCCGCCTTTATCTTCTCTGCTTCTTCAAGGAGACCTTCGTTTTCCCTGATCTTCGCCTTTACCGCTTCTATATTCCTTGCTGTACCGATGGCCTGGTTTACTTTTTCAAGAGCAGCGTCGTTTTTCTTCTGCTCCTCCTTGAGAGAGTTCTGCCTTTCCTTATCTTCTGACAGCATTGTAGCAAGCAGATCTACTACTTCCTGTTCAGTCATATGACCATTGACTGCCTTATCTACCTCTATCTCGTGAAGGCTGTTCTCTGTGCAGGTGATCCCCTTCACATACTGTTCAGAACTCTTCTTTGCATCTTCCATCTGACCACGGAGTTCCGTTGCATCTTTTTCGATCTGTTTTGACAGCTCATCATATAGTTCTGTCCTGAACAGGTCACGGAATATCTTTATTTTCTCATCGGTCTTTGCCAGAAGTAGCTTCTGAAAATCACCCTGTGCAAGCATGACAATCCTGGTGAATTTATCCTTATCGATTCCCAGGACATCAACCACTTTCTTATCTACACTTGTTTTTCCGGATATGACAGTTCCATCCGGAAGTGTGAATTCTGCCGATGCTGTCTCCGTTGCAAATCCTTTGCCACGCAGTTTCGGACGCTCATATTCAGGATTTCTCTTTATGAAATATTCACTGCCGCCATGCTCAAAAGTGAGCTCCACCTCTGTCGGCGTTTCTGGCTCGGCATATTTGGAGCGGAGCATTCTGACCTCTCTGTCCCTGCCGCTCGCCTCACCATACAGCGCAAATGTGATCGCATCGAATATAGTGGTCTTTCCTGCCCCGGTATCTCCCGAAATCAGATAAAGCCCCTCTGTACCCAGTTTATTGAAATCTATCTCTTCTCTTCCTGCATATGGTCCAAACGCAGACATGACAAGCTTTTCAGGTCTCATATCAGTCACCCCACACTTTCTCTATCAGCGATGAAACATATTCCTTCTGTTCATCCTTCATGCTCTGGTTGTTCTGCAACTCGTAGAATTCTTCAAAAAGCTGCTGCGGAGATTTCTCATCCACCTTTGCATCTCCCTCTATGGTCTGTGCAGTTCTGGTACGCTTATTGTCATATTCGAGCTGCATGATATTCGGATAGACGACACGGAGCTTTTCTATAGCAGAAGGTATATCTTCTTCATCCGTGAGAACTATTTTCACATAATCGTCTGTATCGGTATCCTTATAATTCTCGCGGTTCATAAGGTCATCATATCTGCCCCTGATGACCCTCATATCATGCCTCGGAGTGAGTTCATGCAGACTGATACTGACATTTCCTTTTTCGAGAAGATCTACTTCTACTACAGACTTTTTGTCATGCTCTTCAGAAAATGAATATTTGAGTGGTGTTCCTGAATACCTGACAGTATCTCTGCCTGTTTTCTGTGGTCCATGTATGTGGCCGAGCGCTGCATAATCAAAGTCATCATAATTTGAAGCACTTATATTATCGAGACCGCCAACTATTACTTCTTCGGATTCACTTCTTTTAGCGCCTGTCACAAACTGATGTGACAGGATCACATTTCTCTTCGATGTATCTACATTCAGATCAGAGACTACAGTATGTATAGCGTCATCATATGAGTTAATGCCTTCATCCGGGAAATATCTCCTTACATCCGCCGGTCGAAGGAATGGAAGCAGATAGAAATATACTTCTCCATATTCATCAGATTTTCTGAATACACTGACCTTACCATCATATACAGGACTTATATGTATTCCGCTCATATCTATTATTGACGATGCATAAGCGAGCCGCTCTGCCGAATCATGGTTCCCGCTTATGATACAGGTATCCATCCCGGTATCGGCATGCTCCTTTGCCAGTTTTTTAAGAAAAACATCCAGAAGTGCCACTGCCTCCGCAGATGGCTGCTTCACATCATACACATCTCCTGAAATCAGAAGGACATCCGGCCTTTCCTCTTCAATCATCTGTATGATCTCTGTCAGTATGTATCTCTGATCCTCAATCATCGAGAAACCATTCACTTTTTTCCCAATGTGAAGATCTGATATGTGAAATAACTTCATAAATTAGCCTCCCTGTTCGTTCTCCTTGTAGTTGTTGGAAGCATTATTCTCCACGCTGATTACAAGAGCTTCAAGCTCGTCATTTGTCTTCCTGAATCTGCCAAATAGTCCCATATACGCCTCAGATAAGAATTCCTTCCAGATGGTCACACTCGTGCTGAATGATTTCTGCAATAAAGCCAGAAAAACTCTGACTGTGCTTCTTGAAGTCCATGTCCTATTTCTGTCCCAGGAAAAATGTATCGTGATTTATCTCTCGTACCATATAAAAATCTCCCCATCTTATTCCACGTAATCAATGCAGACCCTTGACTTCACATTCGGTCCGATGATTCCATCCTTTATCTTCACATGGTCAGGATGGACTGCATAACCATTCAGTGCTTCCTCATCTGTAAACGAACAGTCAAGCATCAGGTCTGCATTCGATGACGGCAGAATATCCGCCTGTACATGGATATCGATAAGTCCCGGAATCCTGCCCTGAAGAGCCTCCAGCTTTTCCTTTATTTCCTTCCCCAGTGCCTTCTTTGTGTCATCTGAGAGTTCATCCTTAAACTGCCATAGAATTATATGTTTTACCATTTGTGTGCCTCCTTGATTCTAACTGCTATTGTATCAGTGCAACTCCAGCCTGGTCTTTTGCAAGCAATCCTTCCGTCTCAAGTGCAAATGAAGAGAATCTTCCATGAAAAATCACTTCTTCCGTAGTTCCCGCTCTTCCATATATTCCTCATGCTCTGTGCGCGACATACATACTGGCCCGATCGGAGTATCATAAACTTTCCTGTCTGTCAGATCTGGTATATCAGCTTTCTTATCTGTATCTGTTATAGCTTCACTCATTTTCCCTGTCCTAATACTCTTTTTCTATATCGCCTCTGATACCATACTCATCCCTGAATTTCTGAAGGTCTGAGTCACTGCGTATCAGCATCACATCATCAAAGTGACCCGTCCCCAGATCCTTGAATCCAGCCACTTCCTCACCATTACATATGCTACAGTGGATCACCGGCTTCTGTTTATCAGGATCATAAGATTTCTTCTCCGTCTTTTTCTTAAAGAGTCCCATTTATTGTCCCTCAGATCAGTGTAACAAGCAGCACCGCCGCCATACTTGTAGCCTCCGTGATCAGCGGAACCATTGCTGCATAAAATGCCTTCATCTCTTCCATACGATAATAAAGCACATACAGGATCATACTGACCACGACCGCAGCCACTATCACAGCAAGCAGTATGAAAAATCGTATATCTGACAGATTACCCGCTCCATCAAGAGAACTGATCACTGTTATTTCCAGCGCTGCCCAGCCTGTAATCAGCAGCAGTTCAGTCGTTACCTGTCTGTGAAAGATAAATCTCGTTACGATGAGCAGCATCACATAAAGCAGGATCCATCCTATTACTGCCTGGCCACCTGTGATTTTCATTCTGCCGGTCTTCGGAATGACGTTCGCTCCATATATCGACACAAAGACCCCCGCCAGTCCACAGAATGCCGTGATCATAAGCAGGATTCCGTTCAGTCCTCCCGCCCTATTCACCTCAACGCCTGGCCTGTAAGATATGCTCCACCATATCAGGTAAAAAATACAGCAGATGATCAGCAGGATCTGCCCCACTGCTATTTTTCCAAATGCACTATTCAAGATAGTACGCCTCCTTGACTCCCTATTTTTTCAGAACCCACTGTCCTGCTCTTTTACTGCCTGTATGTTCCAGCTTTCCGTCATCCTTCAAGTGATTTAAGATTGTTACCACCTGCATCCTCGACAGATTTGTCGCCTTCTGAAAATCCGCCTGTGATACAGATGGGTTCTTCTTTATCATACCGATGATTTTCTTTGTATTAGCCTCTCTTGCAGCAGCTGTCTGAACTGATGAAGCAGCTTTTCTCAACGATTTGCTCGATGACTTCTTCGCAGCTTCCTGTGCTTCTTCCTTGCGCTGCTTCTCCAGAAGTGCTTCCTGCCTTGATTTCAGACCGACATCCTCTGGTATGAGAGTAACTGTTCCGTCCTCATGTACAAATGCCGGGATTCCGATACCCTTATTCTTCACCGAATCAAACACCGGATTGGAATCACGGAGAGCTATAAACGCTTTCAGATTCTTCACATGAGAACCGATATCAACAAACCTGAATCCATCATCATCCTTAATCTGGTCTTCGATAAATGAGCAGTCAGGGCAGGTATGAGTACCATAGACTGTAATGACAGAAGGCTTCGCTTCCTCACCAGCAATGATCCAACTGCCTTTCTTGCTTGTACCTTCTCTGACAATCTTCCCATCAGCTCTAAGATGCTGAAGTATGGTATTGACTTTCAAAAGAGACATCTTCGTTTCCTTCGCAAGTTCACGCTGCGTGATATTGGGCTGCTTGCGAAGTGCATCAAGGATTTTCTCTATCCTTTCATTGTCATCAATCTGCGAGCCCGAAACTGAATTTTTCTCAACAGTCTCCACCTTGCGAGGCTTCTCTTCAATCCGCTGGCATATATCCTTATAACCATCATCGCCGAGATTATTCATAGCCCATTGCTTTGCCTCATCTTCCGTCAGAGGCAGAATAGCTTCACTGCGCTCCCAGGAATCCGGCCCGGTCTGTTTCGCATACTTAGTGAAGATACCGCCAGAGCCATATAGAAAGAACTCTCCTGATTTCTTCCTGTAAAGAGTTTCAGTGAACCAGCGTTCATCACTGTGGTTTATGGTCTTACCACTACCATTGTGAGCAATAGTTTCAG
>Ga0256407_10006840_pt1 | contig 17430 bp, 13 predicted proteins | sample RumenRJG_04DNA_FD_193489 | JGI IMG/M metagenome (GOLD analysis project Ga0256407, IMG submission 193489) | Bovine rumen microbial communities from Lethbridge, Alberta, Canada - RJG_04 | ecosystem: Host-associated > Mammals > Digestive system > Stomach > Rumen | place: Canada: Alberta...
AGCGCCGCTCACCCGTGCCGAGCACGACGACCTGGGTGTTGCCGTCGATAAGCTGCTGGAACACGGCGTTCACAAGGTCAAGACCCTTCTGGTCGGTCAGGCGAGAGATGAGGCCGATGACCATCTTGTCCGTGGTCTGCTCAAGACCGAGCGCCGCCTGCAGGGCCAGCTTGTTGGCCTTCTTCTTCTCCACCGCGTCGGCGGCGTCATAGGGCTCGGCCAGTAGCTTATCGGTCGCGCTGTTCCAAAGCTCCACGTCGATGCCGTTGACAATGCCGCGCAGCTTCCCGGAATGGAAGCGCAGGTGGGCGTCCAGCCCCTCGCCGTAGAAGCCGGTCTGGATCTCCCAGGCGTAGGTGTTCGAGACGGTGGTGATCATATCCGCATAGGCAAGTCCGCCCTTGAGCATGTTGGCGTCCTCATAGCCCTGCTTGAGGTGACCGTAGTCAAACACGTAGCCGGGCAGGCCGGTCCAGTAGCGCAGGGTGGGAATATTGTAAATGCCCTGGAAGCGGAGGTTGTGAATGGTGATCATGCTCTTGGCGCGGCCCACGGGGGAATCGGCAAAGAGCGTGCGCAGATACACCGGCACCAGCGCGGCCTGCCAGTCATGGCAGTGGATGATGTCGGGGATCCAGTCCATGTAGTTCAGGGCAGCCAGCGCGGCCTTGGCAAAGAAGCAGTACTTCGGGATATCACGCACTAGATCGGTGTAGGGGTTGCCCCAGCTGAAGAAATCGTTGTTGTCGATGAAGTCATAGACAACGCCGTCCCACACATACTCCATGATTCCCACATAGAAGCTGCGGCCGTCCGCGCACAGATCCATCTGGAACTCGCCGCGGTAGACCATCTTCTCCTGAAACTTCTGCGGGATGCAGGCATAGCGGGGCAAAATGACCTTGACGTCACAGTTCTGCTTGGTCAGGGCGCGGGGCAGGGCGTACATCACATCGCCCAGACCGCCGGTTTTGATAAAGGGATAGCACTCAGAGCCGATAAAGGCCACGCTGCGGCGCGGCTGCGGCAGTTCTACGACAGGTTCCTCCATAACAGGTTCCTCCTTGACAGGTTCTTCTGCGGCAGCTTCTTCCTCTGCTGCCGTCTCCATAATCGCCTCGGCAGCGGCAGCCTCCGCGGCAGCGGACTCAACAGTCGCCTCCGTGACGGCCGCTTCCACGGCAGCTTCTGTGACCGCTTCGGTGACAGCGGCTTCTGCGGCGGACTGCGCGACTGCGGCGGCGGTTTCTTCAACCGCGGATTCAATAACCGCGGCAGCGGCCTCCTCGACGGCGGCCTCTTCAACGGCGGCCTCAACGGCCTTGCCGACTTCCTTCATTGCTTTCTCGGCCTCCGCCTCTTCGGCGGCAGATTCAAGGACTTTGCCGAGCTCTTTCATTGCTTTCTCGGTCTCTGCCTCTTCGGCGGCGGTCTCAATGGCCTTGCCGAGTTTCTTCATCGCTTTTTCGGCCTCCGCCTCTTCGGCGGCGGTCTCAATGGCCTTGCTGAGTTTCTTCATCGCTTTCTCAGCCTTCGCCTCTTCGGCGGCAGATTCAAGAGCCTTGCCTGCTTTCTTGACCGCTTTCTTTGCAGCTTTCTCCGTCACAGGCTCTTCCGCGACGGATGCGAGAACCGCCGTCAGTGCAGCCTCAACAGGATCTTCTGCTTTCCTTGCGGCTTTCTTGCGGGCAGGGGCCTTTTTCTTTTCAACAGGCTTCTCTTCGGCGGGAGCAGCAGCCTTCTTCTCCGTCTTTCTGCGGGCAGGCGCCTTCTTTTCTGCAGGGGCTTTCTCCTCTGCGGCAGGCGCAGCCTTCGCATCAGCAGGGGCAGCTTTCTCCTCGACAGGAGCGGCGTTCTCTGCGGCGGGAACAGCGCTCTCCGTCTTTTCGGCTTCAAGGGCCTCTTCTCTTACGGCGCTCTTCTTTTTGGTCTTTTCCTTAGCTTCTTTCTTAGCGGCAGTCTTTTTTTCAGGCATCACAAAAAACTCCTTTTATTACACAGTCGCAGACGCGTGGCCGCGCATATGATTGATAAGAAAAAAACGATACTTCGTCCGTCAGCATATGCCATTGCTGTTGACACTATTAAAAATACCATATTGGCAAGCATATGTCCAGCAGGAGATTAAAATATTTGTACAATTTCCGTTTCATCCGCAGGTGCTGAGATGTGAAAAATGCCACCGCAGATCCGGTCTGCAGGATAGAAACGGGGCTGTCTCAAAGCTACTCCCGTTTTGTCATCCTGAGGAACGAAGTGACGAAGGATCTTTCTTTTGAAGATTTGCGTGAACTTTCAAGAAAAGATTCTTCACTTCGTGAACATTAGAGCTTCTTAGCGGCTTGCCGCTTAGAAGCTCTATGCCCTTTAGGAGAATGACACGGAGTTTTGAGACAGCCCCGTCAGTTTTTTACATCTGCCCGTTCCAGGCCTTGATCTCGGTACGCAGCCAGTCGGCAAACTCGTCGATCCCCTCGCCGGTACGGGCGCAGATGGGAATGATCTTCATTTTGGGATTGAGCCGCCAGACATATTCCCTGCACTTTTCGATGTCGAAATCAAAGTACGGCAGCACGTCAATCTTGTTGATGAGCAGCACATCGCAGATCGAGAACATGAGCGGGTACTTGAGGGGCTTGTCGTGTCCCTCAGGTACGGAGAGGATCATCGCGTTTTTCACGGCGCCGGTGTCAAACTCAGCAGGACACACGAGATTGCCGATATTCTCCAGGATGGCAAAATCCACATCGTCCACACCGAGACCCTGCAGGCCCTGTTTGGTCATGCCCGCGTCCAGATGGCACATGCCGCCAGTGTGGAGCTGGATGACCTTGACCCCGGTCTTCTCGATCGTGGCGGCGTCGACGTCGGAGTCGATATCCGCTTCCATGACGCCAATGCGAAACTCATCCTTCAGCGCGGCGATGGTCTTGCCGAGAGTCGTGGTCTTGCCGGAGCCGGGAGAGCTCATCAGATTGAGCAGGAAAACCCTGTCCTTTTTCAGTTCCTCGCGCAGCTTGTCGGCCTCGCGGTCATTGTTCTCAAAAACGCTCTGCTTTATCTCAAGAATCCTGTATCCTTCCATATGGCACCTCTTTCAAATAGTGTGGTGAACAAAGAATAATATAGCACAGTTCAGGTGAGTAAATCAAGTGCCGTGCGGAGCTTCGGCTCCCAGGCGGCGCGGTTTAAGTAGAAGACCGTGTCCGGAGCCAGGAAGCACACCAGTCCGCTCTGGGCAAAGGCGGCAAGGCTCTTCTCGATTTCGTTCTCTCCCGGCGCGCCCGCGTGGATCGGGACAAAGCCCGCGCGCAATGCCGCGGAGCTGTCCTGTATGCCGCTGTAAAGCCAGTCGATAAAGCGCTCCGCCGACGGCGTATAGACCCCCTCCAGCAGCGCAAAGCCCATCAGCTCCGCAGGATAGAGCTGCGTACCGCCCTCCGGCAGCGGCAGCAGAGACACATGGAGCTCCTCCCCCGTCGTGCCCGCAAGCTCGGTCGAGGGGATGATCGCACAGGGGACCGCCCCCTGCCGCACATATTCTACAGCGTCTTTTGTCGGGCGCAGTCCGCCCCGGAAGGCCGCCTCGGCAAGCTGATTGTAGAGGCTCACAAACACGTAATCCGCCCTGTCCTTTTCCGGATCGCCCTGGATCCAATGGCCTTCAGACAGCGCCGCCGTAAAAAGCAGGTCGGAAAGATCGTCCGAAACGAGGAAGGGCGCCGTCCCGGACGCGTTGAGCAGCGCCTCGAGGCTTTCATGGCTCTCCCCTGTCAGCGCGGTGTTTACAAGCAGCACCGGCAGTCTCCCGCCGATGGGAAAGAAGGCGCTGCCGATCTCCTCCCCCGCCGTTTTGAGCGATTGAGAAAAGCCCCGCTCCGTCGGCAGCGGACTCAGATTTCCCCGCTGCGCCAGACTTGCCGCCCGGAAATGATTGCAGAAGAGAAGGTCGGGCCGTTCGTTTTCAAAGGCTTGTCCCAGCGCCTCTTCATCCGCAAAGGCCGTCGCCCTGATGCTGAGGCCGGTGTCCTTCCGGCAGCTTTCAAGAAGCTGCTGCATGACGCTTGGGGAGAAGTCAGGCTCCGCGTACCAGAGCGTGAGACTGCCCGTTGTTTTCTGTACCGGTTTTCTGGACAAAAAGACCATCCCTGCGCAGAGCGCGGCGGCAGCAGCAAGGATCAACACACGCCGCAGCCATCTTCTTTTCATTCTGCCGCCACCCTCTTTCTCTTGTTTTATTCTGATCGTTTGCCGCTGTTACAGCGGTTTGCGCTTTTCCTCTTGTTATGGTAGAATCGATCCTATCAAGGATTGGAGGAATCGACATGCGCTATCAAGCGGTTTTATTCGATATGGACGGCACGGTGCTGGACACGCTGGCCGATCTCACCAACGCCGTCAATCACATTTTGGACGAATATGCCATGCCCCGGCGCACCCCGCGCGAGGTGGCGTCGTTTCTCGGAAACGGCGCGGCGAGGCTGCTCAGCAAATCTGTGCCCGCCGGTACGTCAGACGCGCGGCTTGCCGAGATGCTGCGGGTTTATCAGCCCTGGTATGACAGCCACTGCGCCATTCTCACCGCCCCCTATCCCGGCATCCTCACGCTGATGAAGTCTCTGCGGGAGGCGGGGGTAAAGCAGGCTGTCATCTCCAACAAGCAGGATTCCGCCGTCAAGCGTCTTGCGGCAGAGCACTTCCCCGGCCTTCTGGAGACCGCCGTGGGCGAAAGCGCGGCCGTGCGCCGCAAGCCGAATCCCGACGCCGTCCTCGCCGCGCTGCGGGAGATGGACGTTGCGCCGGAGGACGCCGTCTATGTCGGCGATACCGAGGTTGATCTGCAGACCGCCGAAAACGCCGGCCTTGCCTGCGCCGTTGTGGGCTGGGGCTTTCGGACGGAGGATGAACTTCGCGCCGCGGGGGCGGAGCGCATTTTTCACTCCGCCGTAGAGCTGGGCGAATGGCTGCTGAGCGATCGGTGAAGCTTTGACGCGGCCTCTTTGATCGGTTCGAGCCAGGCATAGGGCACGTCCAGTTCTCCGCCGATGCCCGTTCCAAGACCGATATGCGGCTTGTTGTCCCCATGGAAATCGCTGCCGCCGGTCTTGAAGAGGCCGTACTCCTCCGCCAGCTTTTCCAGATAGGAAACCTGCCCGGCGTCATAGCCGCTGTAGCGGCACTCCATCCCGCCGAGTCCGTGATCCATGCAGCGCTCGATCAGCTCCCGAAGCTCGCTGTCGTCCTTCTTATACTGGAAGGGATGCGCCAGCACCGGTACGCCGCCGGACTGCACGATGGCCTCCACGGCGCTGTCGATATCAAGGGTCTTGCGGGGTACGAAATAGCGCTTGTCCCTGCCCAGATACCGGGCAAAGGCGTCGCTCACGCTCTCGGCAAGGCCCAGCTCGACAAGGATGCGCCCAAAGTGCGGGCGGCCGATCGCCTTGCCGAAGCGTTTTTTCATTTCCGCATAATTGACCGGCAGGCCGTCAGCCGCCATGAGGGCCGCAACCTGCTCGTTGCGCCGATCCCGATCGTTGACGACGTTCGCCAGCAGCGGGATCAGGTTTTCAATATAATAGCCGAGGATGTGAACCGAGACGCCGTATTTCGTGCTGACCTCGATCCCCGGCACAACCTCAATGCCATAGTCCATTGCGGCGGAAAATGCTTCGGCATGGCCGAAAACCGTGTCGTGATCGGTTATGGCGATGGCGCGCAGGCCGAGCGAAGCCGCCCGCCGCACCGCCTCGCGCGGGGTACAGGTGCCGTCCGAGGCCGTGGTATGGATATGGAGATCTATTTCTGTCATCGAATGCACCGTTTTATCTCTGCGTTGGCTTTCTCATAGATTTTTTCCGGCTCTTCCCCGATGAAGAATTCGCCGTTTTCATAGAGTACCCGGCCGTTGACCATGGTCAGACGCACGTTTTCCTTTGAGCCCGCATAGACAATGTTGCGCGGGATATTGTGCAGCGGCTGCATGTTTGGCCGCCGCAGATTGAGCACGATGAGATCCGCCCGCTTGCCCGCGGCGATATCGTCGCAGTCGTCAAGGCCGATGGCGCGCGCGCCGCCGACGCAGGCCATCTCCAGCACGCGGTCGGCTCCGCCCGCCGCGGCGTCCTCCTGCGTGACCTTCTGGAGCGTACTCGCAAGGTACATCTCCCGGAAAAAGTCCAGGGCGTTGTTGCTGGCCGCGCCGTCCGTGCCGATGGCGAGGGGCACCCCCGCCCTGGCCAGCCTGTCCAGCGGCGCGACGCCGCTTGCAAGCTTCAGGTTTGAGCAGGGATTGGTCACGGCCCAGAGCTTTTTGCGGGCAAAGAGGTCGATATCCTCCTCGCTCATCCAAACGCAGTGAAAGCCGCCCCCGCCGTAATCAAAAAAGCCGATGCTGTCCAGAAGCTGCGGCGGCGTCATGCCGTACCGCTCGATGCAGCCCTCTACCTCCGCCTTTGTCTCGCACAGGTGGGTGTAGCTGGGCGCTTTGTATTTATGGGACAACTCTGCCGCGTACCGCATGCGTTCCATGCAGGTGGTGTATTCGGCGTGGATGCCCAGCCGATAGGACACCAGCTCGTGCAGGGAGTTGAATTTCAGATACTCGCGCTCGATATTCTCCGGGTCGGCGTCGAAATTGTTGAGGCCGGAGCAGATCACCGTGCGAAAGCCGCTGTCGATGTTTGCGGCGGCATAGGCGTCGTTCTTGACATACATGTCAAAGCTCGCCGTGATGCCGGAGGAGAGGTATTCCATGATGCCGAGCCGGGTGAAGGTGTAGACCATCTCCGGCGTGAGCTTGGCCTCATTCGGAAAGACCTGTTTGTACAGCCAGTCTTGCAGCGGCATGTCGTCGGCATAGGAGCGCAGGAAGGTCATGGCGGTATGGGTGTGGGCGTCTTTGAAGCCCGGCAGCAGCAGATCGCCCTTCAGGTCAATTTCCCGTTCAAAGGCGGGCAGGGTCTCGGGCGTCTGGCCGACGTATGAGATGACGCCGCCGTCCGTCCAGACCTCGTCCTCCGTCACGCGCATACCGCCGCCGAAGCGGAGTGTGCGGCCATTGTAAAAACGGATCATTTGCCTCCCCTTTCCAGCCGCGCGCACATCTCATCATGGGCCGCAAGCTCCATGCCGTCGTCCAGCGCCGCAAGCTCCACGCTGCCGTATTTGCGCTCCAGCGCGGTTTTGATCAGCAGATCCGCAAAGCCCGGGTTTTTCGGCAGCAGCGGCCCGTGGCTGTAGGTGCCGAAGACGTTTTTATAATGCGCGCCCTCCGTGCCGTCCTCGCCGTTGTTGCCGAAGCCCGCGAGAACCTTGCCCAGCGCTTCGACGCCGGAGCCGAGGCGCGTCTTGCCGCTGTGGTTTTCAAAGCCCACCACGGTAAAGCCGCCGAGACTCTCCGGCACCTGATACATATAATTCCCGATCATGCGCTTTTTCGCGCCGACGGTATAGAGATCCAGCGCGCCGACAAAATCGCAGCGCTTGCCGTCGTGCGTTTCGTAGTAGCTGCCCAGCATCTGGTAGCCGCCGCAGATGGTGAGAAAGCACACGCCGTCCTCCACCGCCGCGATCAGCTCCTTGTCGCGCCCGCGGTGCAGATCCTCCAGCAGCACCTGCTGCTCAAAGTCCTGTCCGCCGCCAATGAAAATGAGATCAAAGCCCGCGAGACTCTCGGTCGAGCCGATGGGCATTTTCACGACCTCGGCCCCGATGCCGCGCCACTGCAGGCGCTGCCTGAGGCAGCGGATGTTCCCGCCGTCGCCGTAGAGGTTCAGCACATCCGGATAAAGATGACAGATTTTCAGTTCCATAGTGTACCTCTTAAACCCAGAATTCGTCGCCGCCGCAATGGCGCACCAGTACCTCGCGCAGCTCCAGCAGCGCCGTGTAGGTGGGGATCATATAGACTGGCTTTTCCTGTGCGCCGAGCTCGGTCACGATTCTCTCGTAGTCGTGCTCAATACTCACAAAGCGTGGGTCGATGCCGGCGTATTTGACACGCACCGCCATATCCGCCGCGCGGTCGCCCGAGACGATCACGCGCTCCAGCCGCCCCGCAAGGGCGCAGAGCTTTTCAAACTCCGCATCCCAGATCCAGGAGATGTCCGTACCGTCCGCCCCGCGGTCGTTGAGGCAGACGACCAGAATGAACTTCTCCTTGATGTTCTGCAAAAAGTCCAACACCTGGTTGCAGCCGGCGGGATTTTTCACCAGCATGACCTTGGCTCCGCCTTTGCCGAGGGCAAAATTCTCCATGCGCCCGAAGCCGCATTTGAACTTGCCAACTGCCGCGATCGCCGTGTCCAGGCCAAGCCCCGCCTCCGTGACAGCCGTAATGGCCCCGATGGCGTTATAGATGTTGTACATAGCCGGGAGGTTAATCTCAGCCAGGCAGCGTTTTCCGCGGACGCTCAGCACGGCGCTGCTGCCGTCATGGCGCTGCTCAGGGATGTCGATAACGGCGTAGTCCGGGTTTCTCCGCTGATAGCCGCAGTGCGGGCAGCGAAAGCCCCCCAGGTGGGCAAAGGTGATATAGTCGTAATCGTATTCCGTCTTGCAGCGGATGCAGTGGCTGGCGTCGGAAAGCTCGCTTTTCCCTGCAGAGGGAGCGGCTCCCTTGTTGACGCCGAAGAAGACGACCTCATTCGGCAGATCGTCTGCCAGGGATGCGGTCAGTGAGCAGTCCGCGTTCAGGCAGAGCTTTGCCTCCGGCGCGCCCTGGATGCCCTTGCGGATGTTCTCCAGGGTATGGGTCACTTCCCCATAGCGATCCAGCTGGTCGCGGAAGAGATTGGTAACCACGATGATCCTGGGCTTGAGCATACCGAACGCTTTTACCGCAGCCGCCTCATCGCACTCGATGACGGCATATTCCCTGCGGCATTTGCCGGTGAGTGTCGAGTTCATGACGAACTCCGTTGTAATGCCGGAAACCAGATTGGCCCCGGAGCGATTGGCAAAATAGCTCATCCCCTTCTCGTGGAAGGCTTCCTCCACCATACGGGCGCTGGTGGTCTTGCCGTTGGTGCCGGTGATGGCAACGGTTTTTACATTGCGCGCAAGGATGGTCAACAGGTCGGGGCAGACCTTCAAAGCCCAGCGTCCGGGCATAGCGGTGCCGCCGCGGTGCAGCAGGCGTGAGAGCAGGCGCAGCAGCTTGCAGAGACAGATTGCAAGAAACGCACGAAAAGTCATATGGAAAGCTCCTTGAGATGGATTGAAATTGCAAAGTTTAGAGAATATTATATCACAGTATATTATCCCGGGCAAGCAATTTAGCCATCGCGGTTTGAAAAAGCCTTTCTCCATTTTCGCTCCTTTTCGCTCCTTTTTGAAGAAAAAAAGAAATGTCAAAAATAATGCTTGACATTTTAGAAGAGCGGATATATAATGAACAAGCTTTCAGGGATGGACGATTGGCGCAGCTGGTAGCGCATCCGCTTGACGTGCGGGAGGTCACAAGTTCGAGTCTTGTATCGTCCACCAAAGAATCTGCATTGAAAGATGCAGATTCTTTTTTTTCCGTGAAATCAGTCTCTTTCCTGCTTGAAAAGTTAAGCTGATTATTGGGAGAAGCCGAGTTTTACTTATTTTTAGCCTTTAGAGCTTAACGCAAACCGTGATGAATCAATGTGAAACAGCATGAATAAACGCCTCCATTCTGTCGGCGCTGGCGTGTTTCATCTGCTCCGTGACATGGCCGTAAATGTCTAAAGTGAATGCTGCGGTGGCGTGTCCGAGATTTTCCTGCACCGTTTTTATATCGTCGCCGCTCTTGATCGCCACGACTGCGTATGTATGCCTGAGATCATGAAAGCGGGTATTGGGAAAGCCTATCTTTTTCACGACACGCTTGAAGCAGTCGTAAACCGTTCTGTACGAGAGGTATCCCCCCGTTGGATTTGTGAAGATCAGATTGTTGTTCTCCCATGCTTTCCCGGCATCCAGCATCATAAGAGTCTGCTTGTTTCTTTGTGCTGCAAACAATTCAATTACGGTCTGTGGAAGCGCGATTACGCGCATTTTCCCGTTTTTTGGGGTGGAGAAGTGATATTCTCCACCCTTTTCACGATCTCGGACCAACTGGCGGCGAATGACAAGCGTGCCGCGCTTAAAGTCGATACAGTCCCATGTCAGTCCAAGTACCTCACCTTCTCGCATCCCTGTGAACAATGCGATCTTATATAGATACTCATGAGTATGTCCTTCTATAGCCTTCAGGAACACCGCGATCTGTTCATCCTCCAGTGGGACAATTTCTTTTCGTATTGCCCGAGGCAATTCGCAGGCGTCGCTTGGGTTCGATCTGAGATAGCCAAGCTGAACCGCTTTGCTCAGCGCAGAATGGAAGATGCCGTGAATACATCTTACAGTTTTGGGGGCCAAAGGTGCAACCCCAGGTTTCTTGGGTTTCAGAAGGTTGTTATAAAAGCGCTGGATCAACGGAGTCTGCAAATCTTCAAGCTTCGTAGCTCCCAGATTCGGAATGATGTAGTTCTCTATGTCGCAGCGATACTTGAACACAGTGGATGGCTTTACATCCTGCAGGTATTCTTCTTCCCATGTTGTAAGCCATGATTTAACCGTGATCTTATTCGGCGCGATGTAGATCCCCTGATCAAGTTCCGTCGTCAGCTGCCGAAGCCGAACGCTGACCTCTTTCTGACTTTTCCCGGTTACCGTCCGTTGGATCTGCTTCCCGGAGCCAGGGTCATAGCCGACCGTATATCTGCCTTGCCAGTAAGTGTACTTTTTTCCGTCTTTTGTAACACTTATCTTCCGTATCGTTCCGGTGCCAGCCGCACCACGGCTTGATGTGCGAGCCATAGATCCTCCTTCCTGACTGAAATATCGTCGCCATCATACTTTGTTTTACAAAACTCGTCAATCTTGCGAGCTATGAATAAAAGCGGCTACGGATTCCTTCGGAATTCGGATTTTGTTTCCCACACGGATGCTTTGGATTTGGCCGCATCTCACCAGATCGTATGCACTATTCTTGCCTATCTCAAGAACCTCTGTGAGTTGGTCAATAGAAAGGACAAGGGGAAGTTGCTCATAAGTAGTGTATTTCATTTTCTTACCTCACTATTGCTTATTATCCTCGTCATATTTGCCACGCACCCTGACGCGGGAATGTTAAAGGCCGTCTGCGGTACAGACTGTCATAGCACCGAAGCACCGCTGCCTGTGAGCTGCTGGCAAATGCTTCCGTACTGCTCCTCTAGTCCGTGGGAGCGCGTGAGCAAGTTTCATGATCCCCTGCGCTGTCATGGCGTACCGGCTTACCACAACCGGGTCTAAAGCTCCGTTGATCGCTCTGGCATGGTTGATGCCGTCATTGCGTCGTGCCTTATATCGCTATCACGCAGGTTTTGTACCTTTAACACTGTGTATTCGGTTTTCAAGCTGCAAATTGAACGAACCGAAAAGGTCCTTTCACCTATATACCTTTTCAAAATCCTTTTTATCGAGTCGTTCATAAAAAGTTTGCAAATTTCTGCGAAAAATTTTTTTGATCCGCCTTTCTGCTTTGGACAAAGACGCAGATACGGATGATTGGCCTATGTTTTCTAACTCTGCTATCTCTTTTTCCGTCATTTGATACTCAGTGTACAGCTTCAGCCTGCGAAATTGTTTCTGAGTGAGGCCCTTGCAGAGTTTCCTTACAACACTGTGATAACAACGTAGAATAAACTGCCTGTATTCCGAGTCCTGTTCTGAATCCATTGGCTCGTTTTCAAGTTCGTCCATCCCGATGCAGACTTTGTGCTTATAGTAGCGGCTGTCTCCGTTTGAAATCCTGTGGTATGATTCATCTGAGATGTTCTTCCACTTTTCAAACTCTTCTTGGTTTTTAAACTGAAACTCGGTGAGACGGTAAGTTTGACTGTTTCGATCCCTGTATACAAGAGCTTCGGGATCGGCTTTGTTTCGTGCATAGTCTTTCTGATCTTCTGACAGAAACATAAAAGCCTCCATTTTATTTCTGTGTTCTCTAATGATTTCTTTCTTGTACAACTTATCTGCTCGTGTTATATTCCTCCTATTGCTTGATTGCCCTAACAGTAGTAAGCTTAAACTGCTCTCTGATCATTTTTGCGGCAAAATAAAAACACCTCCTACTCTGAACAATCGCGTTCTTAAACGCAAATCAGTAGGAGGCGCTCAAGGGGTGTCTCCAAGGTTTTTTGCCGTACAGGTTTCCTGTATATCCGGAAAGGATATGAATGAGCTATTATTTCAGTCACAGGAGCATTGAGGTGATAAAAAGTAAATTGCAAATTATATCAACAACTGGATGTGTCTCCTGTCGTTTTTTAGGGCGCTCTCATAATTTAGCACTTGTAACCGGAAAAATGTGTCGAACTCTGCAACCTGAGAGAAGCTTCTGTGCGTATCAAGCCCCTCCACATAGCTAACACTGTCATTCGGATGTACCATAGCGGAGATATGAGACGAGAATAACAATGAACTCGCTGTTTTTGGGCATTCTATCCAGATCAATTTCAGCCACGAGATTTATATCAGAGTGGTCATTACAATCCCAGCAGGAGGCAATCAAGGTACGGATTGCGTGTTCGACCGAAGAAGGCCGTACATGAAATTGAAAATAACACAAGCTGAATTTGCAGAAAAAGCCGGTATAACAGAGCAAACGATCTACAAAACTGAACATTTTGAAGATAATTTGCAGTTAGATTTACTGTAATCGTTGGTCACAGAACTGCAATTTGACCAGCGTTTTTTACCTTGGTAAATCTGAAGCTGATCCTTCCAGAGAGCAGCTTCAGATCATGCTTTCAGACTGCAACGATGAACAAATACGAGCCCTTCTTCCTGTTGTCCAAGTTGCGTTGAAAATAGTCAAAAGTCAAAGCCTTACCGCCGCAGAATAAAAAGAGCCTGCTTCTCCACTTACGGAGCAGCAGGCTCTGCGCTTAAATTGTTAAGCTCGTCGCTGACTACAATTTTGAGTTTAATCACGCTGAGTTTGGCCTCTTTTACACTTCGAACAGTACATTGGAAAATTCAGTAGAACGGTGTCCTCGTATATTTTGATTTTGCTTCTGGCTCCGCACTTGGGACAGAGGAGACTCAGAGTGATTCTCGTTAGGTTTCTATCTTTGTCGCCTCTTACACAATGTATTTTGTTTACACTCAAGAGATACAGTATCATTCGCCGCGTTCAAAGCCTTCCCGCCAATGGGTCTCGTCTAACCTCCAGCGGTTTATGATCCACTCAGCACGAGGCTGGGCGATCTTCATCCGTTCAAGCTCGGCATTGGCATTAGCTTCAGATACAAAGCAGGCGCTTTCTACGATATTGATTTCATCCATGTTCTCGTTCATATCCCAGCCATGAACCATAAATACTTCGTCCGGTATCTCATTCTGAACATCCATGATCTCCTTTTCTGTAATGTTGCAGGTACAGGGATACTCACAGAATCCCCTGACATGCCGGAGATAATGCGCGGCTGTTTCCTCTGCCCGGCTGCGGGTGCGAAAGATCCCTATCATAAAATCCTCGGCGTAGTTCTCACCGGACAATTCAGTGTCATGCATAACAAGTTCGTACACAACATTTCTCTGTTGAAGGTTGTTCGTCACCTTTTTGGGTTTGTCTTCCCATACACAGCTCACAAATCCTTCTCTTGTACTGTCTTTTGCGGTGCAGCCCAACTTTTCGCAGATATGCAGCATAGCGGCGTGATCTGCGGGCACGTCCATATACGCGCCGGGACCTGCAAGGTCGAGGCCGTATTGCAGGAGTCTGGTGCCGAAGCCCTTATTCTGATAGTCCCAATGAATAAAGAGATCATCCAGGCACTTTCCTGCTTGCGACATGATGCCGACCGTAACACCGCCATATCGAATCTCCAAAGCTTTGCCGCCTCGCTTCTCGGTGCTCAGCACACGCTCGGATATTTCCCGTGACTTCTGTTCATTATACTCATGGTCGAGGCTTACACGGGAAAATGCTGTATGTACAATGGTTTTCGCGTCCCATCCGGTTCCTGTGTATTCCCCGCAAGCTGCTTCCTTTCCCATGGCGGCAAGCAGGTTGGAATCCGGGTTTCCCCACGGTCGGTTGATGCCGAAAAACACGCCGGCTCTGGAATTGTAATCCGGGTCCAGATCTTTCACCGAGGAAACGTCATTTCCGATGATCTGCGCATGTCTGCGTTTGAAATAATACATAGTGCTTTCGCAAAAGAGATAGGGGGTGAATTTTCCGTTTAAGATGAACTCAGCGGGCTTTAATGTCCGTACATCCACAGCCTTGGGCGGCTCGTCATATACGCCGTCAAAGAGGCGGAAGGTTGCCCAATAGTCCCCAACCTCCGGCACAAGGGCAGAATGCCAGTCTGGCTTGCATTTGACAAGCTGCATGAGGACAAACTTCCCGTCGCATGCGTGAAACGCATCCTCCGTCATGGCTCTCGTCGTGCTTTTGGTATAGGGCTTTCCGGCCGTTTGCAGCTCGATGGCAATAATGTCTCCATCGTTGAAAATGCGCTCGGCATGGATGTCGGGCTTGATCTTCTTTTTCGGCGGCTGAGGTGAAAGCAGCTTTTCCCGAAATTCAGCCAGAACTTTTTTCCGCGATTGCAAGGTCTTTTCCCCGGCTTCTTCCCATAAGTCCAGGCCAAAGCCGCTGTCGATCATGGCAACCGCTTTGTCCCGCACCTCGTCGGTAAGAATACCCTTCTTCCACATAAAATCTGCGAGCGAGTAATAATAGTTGACCCATTCCTCCGGATCGGATTCGTCAAAATCCTGCCGCACATACTCGTCAAGCAGCCGCAGCGCCTCCGGGACCTCAAACTTCCAGAACGCCACGGTGTATTCCTGCTTCAGGTCTTCCGCTGTATCGTTGCCGTTGATGCTCGTACTCCATGCGCCCATGTTCGTCAGCTCCTTTTGTCCGTTTTAGTAATGATATCCCCCATGTTCTTTTTCAAAATAGTCTGAGGGGAAAAACCAGTCCGGCGTGGTATCGAAACAATTATCCAGTTCAGGAAGATATGTTTTTTCAAATTCTCCAATAGCGGCAAAGGCCTCCTTCAGACGCGCATTGATCACGCCTTTGTTTTGCGACGGTATTTCCATGTCGCAGTACAGCTCATGTTTAACCCCAACGCTCTGGAAAGAAACGACCAGATATGCATTCTCCTCTGCAACAAAAAGTTCCGTATAAACTACAGCATTTCGGGGAGTTCGTTTCTCCGCTTTATACACGCCATTGCCTGTCCTTTTGAATGAAAAGCCATAAGATTCGACGATGCGCTTCATGGCTTTTGCGGTGCCGGAACCATCCCAGGCCTCTGTTAGCTTACAGTCCGCCGGCACAAACTTCCTAAAGAAATTCCTGCATTTCTCCAATATTGGGGCCGCCTTTTGATTGCTGCTGTCCAGTATGGCTTTTTCTTCTCTCGTCAAGCGAACGAGGGTCTCACGGAACGATCTCATCTTTGGAAGAATCGCTTGCAGAGCATGATAGTACGGTGTCGTATCCCGCAATCTGCCGTTGAACAGTGAATCGACTGAAAGAGAAATATAATTATCGGTGGTCAGTGAGCACCTGAAAATCTCAATCCCGGCATTTGGCGAGTTAACCTTACTCCAATAGAAGGATGAGTCAAAGCCTTCCGTTCCTGAATCGTCTTTGCCCGAAAGCGACGGTTCATAAGGAATCGTCTCGCCGAAGAAATCAATGTCGCCGTAATAAAGATAGGTACTGAAAAAGCCGTAGTTCTTGTGGATCTTTTTCATAAGAGGAAGAATTTTTCCTTCGGGAAAAGGTTCTCTATCCAGATTTGTCAGAAAAGAAAAACGGTCACGATATGGATTCTGCTTAAATCTGATATCCCCCAGCTCCGGACAGTCTTTCAAAATACGCTCGCAGCCATGTGTCGAAGAAACGCATTTGAGCGCTTCGGTATTCTGTGCGTCCTCATCGGCCGGTTCGTATTGCGCGATGTCTTCAAAATAATACATGAACCGTTCGCTCTTTAGTCCCTGATCAGTAAAGAAACGATGGATACGATCCGGAATTTCCGAGAAGGGGATCTTTGTTCCATAATAAAAAGTATAAGTATCAATCACTCGCATAATAGTCCCTCCGCTTCCAAGCGCAGGCGATAAAAGAACTGCACCCACTCCGGCTCTCCGTCAAAGCCGCGCTCTTTGATTGCAGCGAGGCGGCGCTTGCCGACGCGCCGGTCAAGGATGGCTAGAACACGTACAAGAGCGTACTTGCTTTCAAGACTTTTTTCGATGCTCTGGGTGTCGTACTCGCGGAAAGCGTAATAAAACGCATACTCTGAAGCAGCGCCTTCTGTAATCAGCTGCTCGTTTTCCTTGCTCCAGCGATCCCGGCCCGTCAATCCCGGGTACTGCTCGTCCATGCGGTGCTCGATTTCCTGCTCCAACTTGAACACATCAAAAATGCTGGATTTGAACACTTCTTTTCCATCCACTCTGATGGCGACTCGCCCGTGGTCGTCATGCGCTTCGCGGTAGCGTGTGATATAGTATTGTACCCGTCCGCGCAGCGACGGCGCAAGCCTGTCCTGTTCCAGCGTTTTGCGAATATCGCTCCAGCTCTTCATGGCGTCCTCCAGCCCAAAATGATCTTACATTTCTATGGATTACGGTCAAAAAGAAATAGCGTAATTAACTGGGTTCCTTACTTTTTCCTTTGGGATCAAAAATGCCTTTTCTCTGCTGTCACACAGTAAAACAGAATTGAGATACTTCATGATATCTTCATCGCCATAGCTGACAGCCGCTCTCCCATCTTTTGTAATGACGATATTTTCTGGCTGATCCTCCACCCAGGCCAGAAAAGATTTCTGCAATTCTTTTCCGCTCGTAATGTATCCGTCAGGAACAGCCACAAAAGACGAAGCATAATCAAATCGTAATTCTATTACCATATCATCCGCTTCTTTCTGTTTTCTCCCGTTTCAGCGATTTGCGAATATCGCTCCAGCTTTTCATGTCGTCCTCCGGAAATGGTGAGTATACGGTTTGTTTGATTGTAATGGTTCACGCTCTGCGGCGCGGGCCTTTTTTAACCTTCTACTGCCTGCCCCGGGAGGTGGACGAAGAGCGCGGCGGCGTCTGTCTTCGCCTGACTGCCCTCGTTGACGAAGACGCAGTAAAACGACCAGCCGTTCATGTCCAGGGACACATTGTAAATCGTGAGCGTGTCGGTGTAAGTGCCCATGACTGAACAATTGGGTAAAACATTTTTGAACGCCTCCAGGCTGACGTCAAGCCCGTCCGGGGAAATCGCGCGCCAGCCGGCCTCGTCGTAGGGGTCCGCTCCCGCGATGAAAACGGCGGTCTGTCCTGGAACGTGCTTCTCACGTCTGGGATTTTTATAAATCTCCGGCGCCGGGCCCCCGCGGGTTC
>Ga0256407_10006842_pt1 | contig 17429 bp, 11 predicted proteins | sample RumenRJG_04DNA_FD_193489 | JGI IMG/M metagenome (GOLD analysis project Ga0256407, IMG submission 193489) | Bovine rumen microbial communities from Lethbridge, Alberta, Canada - RJG_04 | ecosystem: Host-associated > Mammals > Digestive system > Stomach > Rumen | place: Canada: Alberta...
CAAAAAAAAAAAATAAATTTAAAAAAAATCTTAAAAAAAACCTTAAATATCAATACTAACTTCATTATGATCAACTCCACTATTATTCCCACTTATTTGAACAGGATTAATATTTTCTTGATTATTATCACCAGTAATTCTTTCATTTAATTCAGGTAACTTAACTTCATTATTATTTCCATTAGTATTTTCATTTCCTTGATTTTGAGCTTTAGCTTCTTCCTTAATATCAGTTTTAGGTTTTGAAATTTTAAATCTTTTATATAATTTTTTAACAGTTCCATTGAAAGCATCTTCAATTGGACTTAAATATTGAGGAGGAAAATGTAATTTTAACATTCCAGCCCAGAAAAAATATGATAAATCACAAACACAATATAAGAAACCAATTAATAAATAAGTTAATAAAACAACTTTTGCATCTGAAGTTGCATTTTTTAATCCTGCTAAAACTACAAGAAAGTCAATAACATCTATTATAAAATTAAAAAAAGTACATCCTATATAAATATAAAATGCTAATTTTTTTTCTGCATATGGTTTTATTATTTGAATATTTGCAGTTTCTCTTACTAAATCATTAAATAATGTTTTTGATAATTTTTCATCTGGAGTTCCTTTCAATGCTTCTACTAATTGATATGATTTTGGTAATTTATTCCAAAGATATATTCCAATTATTCCTCTTATTAAATGGAAAATATGAAACCAAATAAAAGTATTCTTATATTTTACTACTTTTTCATTGTCATTTACTATTTTTGGAAAATCTTTTGGAGTATTGATATATAATATTAATGATAATATCCATAATAAAATTTCACTTTGATTTGTATAACGAACTAAATCGAGAAATTCGTGAAATTTTATTTCTAGTTTTATACTATAAAAAAGGAATTTGTAAAATTGAAGTGTACGATTTTTTTTTTTCAATGTTGGATTGTTTGAATTTGGGATATCATTTTCTATTTTATTTTCTTCCATTTTTTTTTTATTATATTTGTTTTTTTATATAAATTAGATTGAATTATTTTTTTTTGATTTTTAAAAAATATGAAATAATAAAAAAAAAATTATTATGTATAAATTAATATTTAAATACAATATTATATTTTTTGGAGTTAATTTATTTAAAATATTGTTGTACTAAGTTTAAAACCAAAAATTAATTTAAAATTATTAAAAAGTGAATTAAATCGTTTAAATAAGAATTAAAAAATTAATGGAACAATCTCGAACACTTATTATGGGAAATATAATGGAACAATCACGAACACTTTGGATGGGAAATATTGAAAATTGGATGAATGAAAATTACATAAATCAAATATTAACTTCATTAAAATTAAAACCTATTAAAATACGTATTTTCCAAAATGATAATCCTAAAAGTTGTTGTTTTATTGAATTTGAATCTCCAGAAACTGCAGATTTTGTTTTAGAAAATTATAATGGATTAAAATTAAATGATTTAATTCTTAATTTAAAAAGAGTGACTTCAAAAAAAAAAGAAAATAATAATTTATTAAAAGAACAAAATGATAATAATAAAAAATATACTATTTATGTTGGTAATATTCCAAAAGAAATTAATAATGAACAATTAAAAACTTATTTTAAGCATGAATTCCCATCTGTTGTAAGTAGTAAAATTATTTTTGATTCTTTAACTAAGAGTTCAAAAGGATTTGGATTTATTGATTTTACAAATTTATCTGATTATCAAAAAGCTTTAAATAGTAAAAATCAAAGAATTTTAAGGGGACATATACTTACAATTAAGTAAAATTTTTTTAATTTTTATATTTAGTTCTGCTAAACAAAAAAAAGATGATATTCAAAATCAAATTAATAATACAATCTATATGTCTAATAATAATAATATTTATAATAATGGAAATTCAAATATAAATTATACTCAATTTAATAATTTAAATTATAATCATAATTCAAATAATTCATTTATTACAAATTCATATTCAAATTTAAACACAAACATTTTATCTAATAATTTTAATAATTATAATAACAATTATAATAATAATAATACAAATCAGAGAAAAAATTCATTTACTTCATGTAGTTGTCCAGAATTGGTAAATTTACATAATAGAAATGAAAATATTGATTATACTCAAATTCAAAAAGGATTTAAAGATGTGGAAAATATTTATAGAACAAGTTGTTTAAATAATATTAGAGATAGATGGAAAATTTCACTTCAATGTAATTATTATTGTAATTTAAATCAAAATGATTTATATAATGATATTTATGAAGAATATGATGGAGATCATTTAGGAATTTAAAGATAATTAAAGAAATAGAAAATAATAATCATTGATGAGGTAAGGTTTGTAAATTTTTTGTTTAAAATAATTTAATATATATAATATATAGAGAAAAATTTTTAAATGATAATAAAAAATAGGATTTTTATTTTAAAATATTTTTAAATTAAATATCAATTAAAATAATATATTATTAATCCTAGGACCCTTTTTCAATTAAAAAATAATTAATTTATTATTTATATTTTTTAATATTTTATTCAAAAATGGATTTTAGGATAATAATTCTTTTAATTTGTGTTTCATTAACTTTTACACAATTAACACAAAGTGATATTTCATATATTAAAAATTACATTTTATCAAATCAAAATCAACAAAATGGAATTTTTTTTGAAAACAAAGAAAATTCATTTAAAGAAACAAGAGAAGCAATTGAGTCATTATTAATTTTAAATGAAAAAATACCAAATCAAGAATTAATTTGTAAAACAATATTAAATGAAAAAAATGTAAATTATAATATTATAAAAATAAATTCAGATTTAAATTGTAAAAATGATTTATCTTCAAAATTTATACCAAATAAAACAACAAATTCAATTGAAGAATTATATTATGATTTCAAAGCTGCTAATTTACTTAATCATAAATCTTTAAGTGAATTATATAAATCTTCAAAGGAATTTTTATCAAATAATAAATTTTCTAAATTTAAAAATGTAATTAGAAAAAAAAGTATTTTTGCTACTTCATTAGGTATTGAAATTTTTTCAATTGCTTATGAAAAATTATCAGAAGAGAAAAATAATATTAAAGAAAATTTAAAAGAAATTATTAATAGTCTTCAATCAGCCCAAACTGATGTTTCTGATAATATGGTTATTTTTTCTGAAAGAGATATTTCAATTTATAAATTAAATAATCATGCATTAAAGGCAATTAAATTAAGTAAAAAAATTGCATCAATTAAAAATTTTAATGATTATCTTTTTAAAAGTGTAAATTATTTTAAAACATTTAAATATGAATTTATTAATAATATTGAAAGTTTATATTATTTACTTGATTTATATAAAAATTTAGAAAAAATTCCTTTAATGCAACTAGAAAAGGATAATTTTAATTATATAAAAGAAAAATCAATAAAATTGAATTTTGTTAATATTTTTGGAAATGAAATACAAATTAAAAATACTACAATTACATATGAAATAAAGGATGACTCAGATAAAAATACAAAAGAAGTAAAATCAAATACAAAAAAATCTAGTTTTGATTTAGATGATGATGAAGATGTTAATAAAAAAGAGGAAAAAAAATCTCAAAAACAAATAAAAGAAATTAATTTATCATCAAATTTAGATTTAGATTTATCAGAAATAAAAACTCCAGGATATTATAATATAATTTTAGATATGAATAATAAAAATTTCGATTTAAAAGAAAATGAAATTAAATCAATTCAAGCATTTAATGATATAAAAATAGAATATATGGAAATTTATCTTGAAGATAGAATAACAAATAATAAAAAAGAAGAAGAAATAAAAATAAATTATCCAAGTAGTACAGGAAGAAATTTTAAAGCAACCCAAGATGATATAATAAGAATTCATTTAAAAGTAAATTACGCTGATAACAAACCAATGAAGTTAGAACAATTATTTTTAAGATTAAAACATAATGAATTAAACAAATCATTTGATTCTTATTCAAATTTCTATAATGATAAAAAAGGTTTATATTACATTTCATTTGAATTAGATGATCCAGTTAAAATTGAAAGTTACAATGGTAAATATTCATTATCAATTTATTTAAGTGATAAATCAATTGAAAAACCAATAATATGGAATTTTGGAAATATGGAAATTAAATATATTAAACCACAAAATCCTTCTGAAGCAGAACCTACATATTTTAATATACAAAAACCTAAAATGGAACCTACTTTTAATGAAGAAAATAGTTTAGATAAAAATAAATTTTTTGGTATTATTTTTACTAGTTTAATTATTGGTTGTGGAATTTTACTTTTGGGAATTTTAAAATATAATAATTATATCAATTTAGATAATTTTCCTAAGGAAAAAATGGGAGGATTGTTTAATTTGTTATTTATTATGTTTGTTGTTGCTATTGCATATGTTTTAATTTTATTTTGGATTAAATTAAATATTTTACAAACTTTAGGTATTTTTGTTATTATGTTTATTCCTGGAGTTACTATTGTTTATCAAGCTATGAAAAATTTAAATGTTGATATTTAAGAAAATTATTATTTAAAAATATAACATTAATAAAAAACAATTTTTTATTTAAATATTATTTTTTATATGCTTTTATTAATTTTATTCATATTTAATTTTTAAAATGATAAAATTAAATGAATAATTATTTAATAATATGATATTAAATTGAATTAATTGATGGGATGATATATATATAAATAAATTTTTAGATTAATAAAATATGTCAGAATCCAAAATATCATTTTTAAATAAAATTTTCCTTTCTAATTATAAAAGAATTATTCCCTCAATTTTTATCATTAATATTTCTATTATGATTCCTTTGATAAATGAAATTTATAATAATGATGAACATAAAAACAAATTAATAATACTTGAAAATATTTTATTAAAAAAACCTTATTACTGTTGTTTTATATGTTTCTTTATTTTATTAATTCAATATACTTGTTTAATATTTATTTTTAATGATATTCTTGGAATAGATTTATCAAAAGAATCAAAATTTCATGAGAAATTATTTTCAAAATCAGAATTAATATATTCTTCACCAATTTGTTTTTTTATTTTAGTTTACTTATGTGAAGAATTAGATTTAACTAATCCAATAGATTTTTGTTTTATATATTTAATTGGACTTTATCATTTACTTTCTATAGTTTTTATAATAAAATTTCTTGAAGTAAAAATAATAAAAAATGATAAAGATTTATTAATAGAATATATATTTAATATAATAATAATTATATCAACAATAATTTTTACAACTATAATATATATTTCAATATCAAAATGTGACAATAATATATTTAAATATGTAATATTAAGTAAGGGGGTATATATAATATTAAAAATTATTGAAATAATAACTATAAGACATACTGCATATTATGTAAGCTTGATAACATATGATGAAAAAGAATCTTGGTTAATTGCAATATTAAAAAGAAAAACTCATTTAGGTTTAATAAGCAGATTATTTCTATTTTATAAATTTAGTATAATATTAATTTATGGAAAAAAAAATTGTATTATTGGTTATATTTTTGTTAGTCTTATGTGTTTATTCTTAGGTTTTAGATGCGTTAAAGATTATCGAATTTATGAAGCTCAAAAAGATTTTTATAGATGTTTAATGGGAAATCCTGATAATGAATATGAAGAAAAATGTAATGATACTTGTCAAATTTGTATGAAAAAAATAATTAAAGGAAAAAAATTAAAATGTGGTCATTCATTACATTTAGTTTGTATATGTGAATTATTTAAACAAGGCAAACGTATTTGTCCTATTTGTGGTAAAAATATAATAATTAATCAATCACCATTATTGAAATATAATGGTAATGAAAGAATTAATAATGCTAATTATGTTATTAATCTTCCTATGCTTTTTAGAATTGAAATTGAAGTTAATTTTGATGATGATATTTGTTAAAATAAAAAAAATTATATAAATATTTGTTACTAATATATTTATTATATTAATTTAAAAAATTATATTAAATTGGCATATTGATAATTAAATATAGATTATAATATTATATTTTATTTTTTTAATTTTATAAAACTGATTATTAAATTGATTATTTTTACTTTTTTCCATTTTCTGATTTGATTTATTAATTTAATTAATTTTATAAACTTATTTTTTTTTCAAAATAAATTTTTTTAAATTAAAAAATAATAAAAAATGGAAATTTTAGATGAACAAAAAGAAATAAGAAAAAATATATGTGTAATGGGTTGTTCAGGTGTAGGTAAAACCTCAATAAGAGCAATAATATTTGGTAGTTGGACACCAGCTAAAACAAAATATTTTGAACCAACTTTAGAAATTGCAACATCTGATATAAATTTTTTTGGTATTACAGTGACTATTAAAGATTGTGGTGGACAAAATGATTTAATACCAGAATATTTTAAAAAACAAAAAGAAGTTTTTAGTAATTTAGAAATTTTTGTTTTTGTAATTGAAGCTGAAAAAAGAACTGAAGAAGCAGAAAAAAATGAATTAGATTATTATAAAAATTGCATTGAAAAAGTAAATGAATATTCACCAAATGCAAAAGTTTTTGTTTTAATTAATAAAATGGATTTAATTCATAATACAAGAAAAGAACAAGTTCTTCAAAAAAGAAAAAAAGAATTTTTAAATGTTTCTGAAAATTTAAATGTTGAATTTTTTCCTACTAATATATGGGATGATTCTTTATATATTGCATGGCAAGAAATTACTTCTTCATTATTATATGATAAAAGTAGAATTGAAAATGGTTTAAAATTATTTGCTGAAATTTGTAATGTTAATGAAGTTATTTTATTAGAACCAAATACTTTTTTAATTTTTTCACATTTTTCTAAAAATAATAATAGAGATAATACTAGATTTTATCAAATTTCAAAGTCTTTGAAAAAGATTTATTATTCTTTTTCTCATAATAATTATAATTTGAAATCTTTTTCTATTCATGGGAAGGAGTTTATGATTATTTTTGAAAAACTTGTTTCTAATGCTAATATTATGATTATTGTAGATGATTTAAATATAACTCAAGAATTAGTTTCTTTAAATATTGCACTTGTTAGAGAAGAGTTTGAAAAATTTTTTAAAGAAAATAAATATTAAATTAATTTATTTTATTTTAAATTCTATTTTACTAAACTATAAATATTAAACTTATTAAAATTTTAAATCATATTTTTTTATTGTTTAATTATAATATAATATTTTATTATATGCATTTATCATTTCCTTTTATTTCCAAAATATAATTAATCTATTTAAAATAATTTTTTCAAATTTAATTTTTAATGTCAGAATCAAAAAAACAAAATCAACTATCTCAAATTTCAGAAGAATCAAAACCCCAAAAAAAAAAGAATACAAAGAACAAAAATTCTTCATCATCATCAAAAAACTCAATTGATTCAATAGATCAAAAAGCTTTAAAAAAAAGTCATTTAATTCTCAAAGATCTAATAGCCGAAAATTTTGTAACTTTAACATTAATAGGAAAAGGAGCATTTGGTCAAATATACTTATCATATGATATGAGAGAGAATATAGAAGTATCAATAAAAAAAGAAACAAAAAAACTTCAAAAACAACCTCAATTAAAAACAGAAGCAAAAATATATCAAAGTTTATTAAATATTAATTCACAAGATATAACTGGAGTTAAAGCTTTAGCTCAAGATGAAGTACAAGGTGTACCTCATTTTTATGGTATGGGTGAATTACCAGATTCTTATTATTTAATTATTGAATTTTTAGGTCCTAATTTAATTGAATTATTTAATTATTGTGGTTTTCATAAATTTACTATTAGTACTGTTTGCTTAATTGGTTTACAAATGGTGAATAGAATTGAATATTTACATAAACATAATTTTATTCATAGAGATATTAAACCAGAAAATTTTTTAATTGGAACTAAGACAAAATCTAATATTATTTTTTTATTAGATTTTGGTTTGTCTAAAAGATATAAAAATATTAAAAATCATCAACATATTCCTTATAGAGAAGGAAGACCTTTAACTGGTACTGCAAGATATGTTTCTATTAATACTCATTTAGGTATTGAACAAAGTAGAAGAGATGATTTAGAAAGTATTGGTTATTTATTAATTTTTTTTTTAAAAGGAAGTTTACCTTGGCAAGGATTAAAAGCAGGTGGTGATAAATATCAAAGAATTATGGAAAAAAAATTACAAATTCCAACTGAGATTTTATGCTTTGGTTTACCAGATGAAATTGTTTATTATTTAAATTATTGTAAAAGTTTGAGATTTGAAGATAGACCTGATTATGATTATTTAAGAGGTTTATTTATTAAATTATTAGGCAATTGTAATGTTATATATGGTTTAACTAAAGATATGTTAAAATTTGATTGGTGCTTTAAAGATCCTTCAAGTTCAATTTGGCAAATTTTTAATAAGAAAAGTAAAGCTTTTAATATTACAAGTTCTACTAATCTTGAAAATAAAGAATGTGAAAATATTTTAAATATGAAAGATAAAAATAAAAATGGGGATTATAAAAAACAATTAACTAGTGTTAATGAAGTACATGAAGATAAAAATAATTATACTAAAACTAATGAAAATAATCCTAATTTTGATAGTAGTCATGATGAAAGTGAATCGTCTTCTGCCGTTGAAGTTAAAGAAAAAAAAGATAATAAAAATGATAAAAATAATAAAGATAAAGAAAAAGATGAAGATGAAGAAGAAAGTAAAGAAACTAAAAAAGATAAAGATAAAGATAAAGATGAAGATAAAGATAAAGATGAAGAAAGTGAGGAAGATAAAAATGATAAATCAGAAAAAAGTGAAGAATCAGAAGAAACATTAAAAGAAGATTTTAATGGAAAGAATTTATACACAGAAAATTTAGATAATGCAATTGATGATGCATTTAAAAATATTTTCTTAGGAGAACGTAAGGAAGAAGATATTGATATATATATAAATAAATTATTAAATAAAAAAGGAATTCAAAGGGATTTTAAAACTTATACTTCAGACATAAAACATATTTCATTAAATAATTTTCCAAATTCTGAAAATGATTTAAAAGAAATAAGTACTCCTGTAATTGGTGGAAAAAATAATAATAAAAATTTAAAAGATAGTTTAGATCTTCCTAGTCAAGGAAATGAACATAGAAATAGTTTTTCTCCTGATGAGATAAAAAAAAAAATTGAAGATGCTGATAAATTAATTGGTAATAGATATAATTATCTTTTAGAAAAAAATACTTATAAAAATTCACAAATTATCAATTTAGAAGAATTATCTAAAATTCAACATTTACAAGGTGATATTGATAATAGTAGATCTAGATCAAAATCAAAAACTGAAAAAAGAAAAGTTATTAAATTTAATTTAAAAGATGAAATTATAAATGATAATGAAGAAAATGAAGATAAAAAAGAAAATAATGATAATAAAAATAATCCAAATCTAAAATCAGAGAAAAAAAATACATTAAAAGATAATGAAGATTGGGATAAAAAGAAATCATTTGAAAATTCCTATAAACAAAAAAGTGAAATGAAAAAAAATTTAGACTCAATAGTGAAAAAATCAAATACAAATGATTTACCAAATATGAAAGTTTCAAAAGAAACCTTAATAAAAATATTAACAGAACCAATATCAAATAATTACTTAATAATATCAGATTTAGGTCAAGGTTCATATGGTCAAGTAAAGAAAGTTCGTCATAAAAAATTAAATGAAATAAGAGCAATGAAAATAACAAATAAAAGAACAGAAAGTTCAAAAATTGAAATTGAAATATTAAGAAAAATATCTCATCCAAATATTTCAAATGTATATGAAATATATGAAGATAGTAGAAAATATTATATTATGATGGAATTTTTACAAGGAGGAGAATTATTTGAAGCAATAACATCATCAGGTTCATTTTCTGAATTAGGAGCAGCAAAAGTAATGAAACAATTATTAAGTGCTGTTAATTATTTACATACTAATCATATTGTACATAGAGATTTAAAACCAGAAAATATAATGTTAACTAATGAACTTAATGATGATGATTTTGAAATAAAATTAATCGATTTTGGTGCTGCTGATTTTTTTATTCCAGGGAAAAAATTAACAAAATTTATTGGAACTTCATATTATATTGCACCTGAAGTTTTAAATGAATATTATGATGAAAAATGTGATGTTTGGTCATGTGGTGTTATATTATATATTTTATTATGTGGTTACCCACCTTTTAATGGTAATACTAATATTGATATTTATCATAATATTCAAAATCAAAATCCTACTTTTTTAACTGAAGAATGGGAAGATATAACACCAGAAGCTATTTTACTTATTAAAAATATGCTTCATAAAAATCCTAAAAAGAGATTTTCTGCTATTGAATGTCTTGAAGATAAATGGTTTAATATTTTAAATTTGAAAGATAATAAAAATACTAATAAAAAAATTCAAATACAAGCAATTACACATATGGCAAAATTCATAGAAGAAAATAGATTTAAAAAAGCAGTTTTACAATTTATTTCTAGTCAATTTGATATACAAAAAGAAGAAAGTAATTTAAAAGATATTTTTAAATCACTTGATTCTTCTGGAAAAGGAGAATTATCAAAAGATATTTTTATTGATAAATTAAAAGAATTATATGGTGAAAATGATGGAAAAATTATAGGAGAGACTATTTTTTCTAATTTAGATTTAGATGGTTCTGGTCAAATTTCTTATAATGAATTTTTAAGTGCAATGATTAATAATAAAAAAATTATTACTGATGAAAGATTAGAAAAAGCTTTTAAAATGTTTGATAAAGATAATAATGGAAGATTATCTGTTGATGAAATTATTTCTGTCTTCGGAGGAGATAAGGAAAGCTGGAAAAAAGTTATTTCTGAAATTGATTTAAATAAAGATGGTGAAGTTGATTATAATGAGTTTAAACTTATGATGGCTAATATTGATAAAAATGTTGGTATTAGTAAAAATATTAAAAATAAATTAACAAAAGATAAACCAAGTCTTTAAAATAATTTTTTGTATATAGTTATGGGAATTATAAATATTTTTAATTTAAATAAATGTAATATAAATTAAATTTTACAAAAATGAATTAAGAATAAATTTGATGAAGTTAAGGAAGAATTAAAAAAATAAAAACCATTACTTTAATCTTTAATTAATTATACTCAAATAAATAACATTTTTTTTAATTGCAATCTTTTTTTTATAAATCTTTATAATTTTATTCTTTTTACTTATTAATTTTATAACCTATTATTATATTTTTTTTCTTTTCTAAATTATTTATTTTTTAATAGTTTTTAATGTGGAAAAAGAATTTAAAAAGATTAGGAATTTCAATAAAAAAAAAAAATTTATTTTTTAACGTTGATCAATCTTCTTCAGTTTTTAAAAGCATAATAAATAATTATTTAGATGAACAAAAGTTAAAAAATAAAAAAAAAAATAATTTAATTTTTATATTTGATCAAAAAAGAAGAGCAGTAGAAAATAAAGAATCAGAAGAAGATTATTTATTAAAAGATTTAAAAAAATTAAGAATAATTGATCAAGAATTAATTAATCAATATGGTGATAAAGCAAAAGAAGAATATCACGATATTAGTCCCAATAAAATAAATATAAAAATGGAAAAAAAATTATTTTTAGATGGATTAGATATAAAAGAAAATAATAAAACAAATTATATTGAAGAAGAACAAGAAGAAAAAAGATTTATTCATTTACCAAAAATTTTTCATTATAAAAAAAATAGTTGTCAATTAAAAAAAAATTATCCATATTTTAGAAAAGGAAATAGTTCAATAAAACAATTACAAAAAACTTCAACAAGAAGTGAAAAAGATTTAACAAGAAATAAAAAAAAATCTTTATTTAATATTAAAAGTTATGATGGTATATTTATTCAAGATAATACAATCACAAAAAATCCAATAGAACAAAAATATGAAAAAAATAAGAATAATACTAAAAGTATGAAATTAATGAAATTAATTAAAAAAAAACCAAAAAAACAAATTAATTATATAGACACATTAAATGAAGTTAGAAAAGATTTTATGAAAAAAGAAAGAAGCTATAAACAATTATTTAAAAGTAATGATTATGGATGTTCAGAATCAAATAGAAAATATCATTATATGATGCAAAAATATTTTGAAGAATAAATTTCAATAAATTTAAATATAAATACATTTTTTTTACAAAAAAAAATTTTTAAATCCAAAAAAATAAATAAATATAAATAAGAAATCATAATAAATTAAAATATATAAAAAATATACAATAATTAATATAAAAACACAAATTAAAAAAAAAAATTTATTAAAAAAAAAAATGCATAGTTCAAATATAATAAACCTTTCTCCATCTGAAGATATAAACAAATATCTAAAAAAACCAGGTCCCTGTGTATTAGATTTCTCAGCAACATGGTGTGGTCCATGTAAGCATATGTCTCCAATATTACATTCAGCAGCAGAAAAATATAAATTTACCCTAGTAATAATAGATGTAGATCAAAACCCAAAAATATCACAACAATATGGTATATCAGGAATACCACATGTATACCTATACATTGATGGTAAATTAATAATGGAATTTACAGGATTTGATCAAAATAAATTAAGTCAGATGATAAAATTAGCGGCAACTAAAGTAAATAAATTTTCTGGAAAAGGCGTTTCTGTTGGAGGAAATGAAAGTAAAAAAAAAGAATTTAATAATGATATGACTAGTATTCCTAGTGAACCTTCTGATAATAGTGATTGTTTTCATATTAAATTTAAGTTTAATAATGATGAATTTGAAAGAAGATTTCTTGGGAGTAATACTATTGGACAAATGAAAGCTTTTGTTAGGAAAAAAGTTAATGCTGGGAATGTTTCTATTTTTTCTCCTTTTCCTAGGAAAGTTTATGATAATGATAATATAACTATTGAAAATTCAGGGTTAGCTAAAAGAGAAATTCTTAATGTTTCATTGAAATAGATTTTTTTATGTTTTTTTTTTTGTGCTTTTTAATTAATTTTTATTGATATATATTTTTTGATTTGAAATTTAAAATTTTTTAAATTTTTTTTTAAATAGTTTAAAATTCTGTTTATATATTTTTATTCATTTAAAATTTTATTTTTTATGATTTATAAAAAATATAGATTTTCCTTCTAATTTAATTAATTAATAATTATTCATAATAAATAAATAAAATGAATACAGTTGTCAATGATAACATTAAAATTTCAATTCCACCAATTTATTATTATTCATCACCAACATTACAAACATCATATAAATGTTTAAGTAGTCGTTCAGAACATAAATTAATATATTTTACTCCTTTTTGTCCAGTTGAACAAAATAATGATAATAAAATTAATACTAAAATTTATGAAATTGAAAGTGTACATAAAAATAATATTACAAATTCAAAAACATGTAAAATTAAATCATGCTATAAAATTGATAATCAATCAAAACCAAAAAAAGTAGTTTCATTTTCTTTAACAAAAAAAGATATAAAAGAAGATAAATTTAAAACTCCTTCTAATAAACAAAATATAGTAGAACCAATAGTAACAGATATTTTAAATAAAAATTATGATGAATTAATAGAAAAATTAAAAAGAAGTCCTCCATTAAAAAAAATAAAATCTGAATTTTATTCTAAATCAAATAAAATAAAAGCATTACAAAAATCAAAATATTTTAAATCTAAAAGTTCAACAAATAATGAATTTAATATTCCTTTATTAAAAAATGATATCAATAAAAAAATAAAAGAAATAAAAATTGAAGATGAAAAATCAAATTTATTTAAATCAAAAAGTATTGATTTAAGAGGAAAAATAGTTCATCCTGTAAAATTATTATCACATGCAGAAGAAAAACTAAAAAATTTTACAAATACAGAAACAATAAGTGACTTTTATGAATATACAGAAAAATGTATGAGTATGATATTAGATTTAGATATATCAAAACAAAAGAAAATAGAAGAAAAAGAAAATTTTAATTTTACAAAAGAAAAAAAAAAAAAAAAAATAGCATTATTTGATTTAGATGAAACATTAGTTCATTGTATTGGAGAAATAGAAAAAGCAAAAAAAAAATATCAAAATATAGTAGAAGTAACATTACCATCAAAAAAAACTGTAAAAATAGGAATTAACATTCGTCCATTTTGGAAAGAAGCATTAGATTTAATAAAAGATAAATACAATATAGTAATTTTTACAGCAAGTCATCAATCATATGCAGATGCAGTATTAAATTTTATGGATCCAGAAAAAAAATATTCTAAATATCGTTTATATAGAAATAATTGTGTTTTAAATGATGTTGATGGTATTAAATTTTATGTTAAAGATTTAGGTATTTTCGATAAATATTATGATTTAAAAGATATTATTTTAGTTGATAATTCAGTTTTATCTTTTGCTTATCATTTAGATAATGGAATACCAATTGTTCCTTATTATGATGCTGATGAAGATGGAGAATTAGAAATTTTAGGTTATTATTTATTATCAATTTATGAATATGATGATTTAAGAAAAGCTAATCAAAAACATATTAGAATTGAATATTATTTAGAACAAGCTAGAAAAGGAAGAGAAGAAGAAGAAGAAGAAGAAGAAGAAGAAGAAGAAATTAAAGAAAATGATTTTAGTGAAGAAGATGAAACTAATGATACTAATAATACTAATAAAAATATTTCTAAAGATGATATTAATTTTATTCATAAAAAAAATATTGATGTTAAAAAAAATGAAAATCAAAATGTTAATAATAATAAAAATAATTCTTCACTTTGTGTTAGATTATCTATTTCTGATGATGAAGTTAAATTGTCTTTTGAACAAAAAAGTGATGATGAAAAAAATGAAAATAGGAAGAAAAAATATGATAGAAGAAAAAGGAATTTTAGTAGGAAAAAAACTTGTGCTTGTTTAGATGTTAGAAAAATGTGGGGTGATATGAAAAAGGAATTTAATTTAAAAAAATCCATTAATTAAATTTTTTTTTTTGGATTTTTTAAATTTTTTTCAAAAAATGAAGTAATAATTCATTTATAAGAGTTAAATAAATAGTAAATGTATTTTTTATTTTATAAAATTGTTTTAGGGATGTTTATATGTGATATGAATATACTCATTTTTATTATTTTTCTTTAAAATATTAATTATTATTCTGTATTATTTATCATTTTATTTTTCTTTTTTTAATAATTGAATTAAGTTTTTAAATAAATTAATGAGTGAAATAAATGAAGAAACAAAAAAAGAAAAAAGACCAAAATCAAAAGTAAAAAAAGGTCAAAGAAATAAAAAAATAGATTCAGAACTTTTAAAAAAGCAAAAAGAAATATTAAGAATAAACCAAGAAAGAAAAACAGAACAATATAAACAAGTAGAAGAATATATAAATGAAACTGGACTTGATATTGCATTTAATATAATATTTGCTGAATTAATTTCAAATCAAATTTTACCAGAAAATTTTTTTTTATATACATCAAAAAGATTAATTGAAATTGGAAAAGAAGTTGAAGGAATGGAAGTCAATATTCCTAAATATCAAGATATTCCTCTTCCTGAAGGAATTGAAGATCTTAGTTTAAAAAAAAATCAAAATGATATATTAAAAAAAGGAAGTAATAAAAGTGTTAAGAATGATAATAAAAAAAATAATAAAGGGAAAAAAAAGTGAATAAATGACTTTATATAAATAAAATATTTTTTAATTATATAAAATATTTTTTAATTATATTATTAATAATTTTTTTAGCAAAAAAAATTATTTTTTTTAAATTAATTTATTAAATTCTTTTGAAAAATTATAAATTTGAATAATGGATGAAATAGTTAAAAGAAATAAATATCCAGAACCTAAATCACAAAGTTCAATTGTTGTTAATGAAGAAGAAGAAAAAAATTTAAATTCAATTTCAAATGTATTTGTTAGTAATATATTTTCAAATATTAATGGAAGTAATAATCTTTTAAATGATAAAACAAATGAAAAAGAATCATTAGAATTAAATAAAGATAATAAACATTTATCTAATGGAAAAAAAAAAGAAAATGATAATGATTTAAATGAAGAAAATATAGAAAGTAAAAAAAATGAAACTACTATATTAAAAGTTGAAGAAGTAAATGTTAAAAAAAATGATGAAAGTTCTTCAATAAATAGAGGTAGTGTTAGTGATAGTGTTAGAGATAGTGATAGTGATAGTGATAGTGAAAGAATAAAAGAAAATAAAGATAGAATAAAAGAAATCAATAAAAATGAAATAAAAGAAAATAATGATGAAATAAAAAAAGATGATATTAAAAATGAAATAGAGGAAGAAACAAAAAAAGATATAGAAGCAAATAATAAATTAAATAAAATATTAAAAGAAGAAAATAATAAAACAGAAATAAATGAAGAAACAAAAATAGAAAAAAATGAAGAAACAAAAACAGATATAAATGATATAAAAAAAGACAAAATTTCTTCATTAAATAATAATAATGAAATAATAGAAAAAGAAGATAAAGAAGAAAATGAATTAATAATAAAAAATGGTGATACAAAAATAAAAACTGAAGATTTAAAAAATAAATCAACTCAATCAAAAATAACAAATAAATCAATAAAAAAAGAAGAAATAACCAAAATAAAAAAAAACTCAGAAAAACAATCTCCTAAAATATCAGAAAAAACAATAGAAAAAAAACAATTAAAAGAAAAGACAAAAATACAAAAAGAAAAAAACATTGAAAAAGAAAAAGACAACATAGAAAAAAAAGAAAAATATGAAAAAAAAATACCAAAAACAAAAATATTTAAACATTCAAATCGTTCAACAGAAAGACAAAAAACTCCATTAATATTAACAAATTCAAATATAAATCAATCAAAAATTCCAAATGGTGGAAATTTAAAATTAAATACTCAAACTAAAGAAAGAGAATTAGATAAATCAAAATTAAAAATGTCTTCTCAAGATATAAAACCATTATCTGTTCTTCAAACTGAAGTTATTGAAACAAAAAAAGCTTCTAAAGATTCTGAAAAAGAAAGAAAATTATATGAACAAAAAATTATTGCTATTAAAAATAAAATTTCTGCTTTAAAAAAACAAGAAGAAGATTTAAATAGAAAAAGAATTAAAGTTAAATTACAAGAAAAAAATAATGAAGAAGCTCAAAAAGAAAAAAAAAAAATTAGACAAAGTATTGAAGAAATGAGAATTAATAAAGATGAAGAATTAAAAAAGAAAAAAGAAAAAATTACTAATGAAAGAATAAAAATTGAATTTGGAATGAGAAAAGCAAAA
>Ga0256407_10006843_pt1 | contig 17429 bp, 12 predicted proteins | sample RumenRJG_04DNA_FD_193489 | JGI IMG/M metagenome (GOLD analysis project Ga0256407, IMG submission 193489) | Bovine rumen microbial communities from Lethbridge, Alberta, Canada - RJG_04 | ecosystem: Host-associated > Mammals > Digestive system > Stomach > Rumen | place: Canada: Alberta...
ACATTCTTTGCCTTGGCAGCACTCGCCCATGAATGACGAGCCACGTACATCGTGAGTGGTCGCTGGAGTTTCAGCATTGTCGATAGCTCCTTCAAGCGATAGTTGACCAAATGAAGGGCATTGTCATATTGCCTTCGCTCATTTCCTTCCTCTTTGATGATAGGGAGAAGGAAATCTGTCTTGTTTTCAGGGTATTTGGCTATGATTTCTGCCATACACTTCTCCCACTTGATACTCAGTTCCTGGCCTGTCTTTCGTCTGCGATAGGTCAGAATGCCATTTTGAAGATCAGTCTTTTTGAGATAAGCCATATCCACAAAAGACATGCCTCGGGTATAGAAACTGAACATGAACATGTCACGGGCGAAGTCCAATGATGGTTTCATGGATAAGTCCAACTCCTTCAGGGCTTTGATAGCCTTGATAGGTATAGCCCGTTTCACCGTCTTATCCACTCCTGTATAGACGTGCCGGAATGGATTGTTCTGTGGAGTCAATCCTTTTTCGACGGCACGATTATAGACAGCCCGAAGGTTACGCATATAAAACGAAATGGTATTCATACGAACACCTCTGGCTTTCAGGTAGGCTTCATAGAGAAGCATCATGTCAGAACTGATACCATCAAGCGGAACATCCTGCTCGTCTCGGAATGCCATAAAGCTATTGAGTGTGGCAGTATAGGTCTCTGATGTTCGGATTTTGCCCAGTTGCTTCAGTTGCGCTATGACACCATGCATAAAGGTAAAGAGGGAGGACTCCTTGGTCAGTTTATGGAACATGGTGATCACGTCGTCTGCCGTGAAGCGACGACGCTCCGTTTCCAATGAGCGGACAACCTTTTCCAGACGGGCCACATCCCACGCCAGACGTTCTTGAATACCCAATAGTAGGTTGGAACGATTACCATTTACGATAACACTTTCCGACTCTGCATCCCATTCCTCTGCAAAGACCTTATAATCGGTATTCAGCTGCCTGACAACCCTGTTGTGGATAATTTGGAAATAGAGACCTCCCTCCTTGCCATCTACCGTCGATGGTCTGAACTTCACCTTTATTGATGTCATCATATTATTTCTTTTTTATGTTTTCTATTGAGCTATCCAATACCCCAGCCAGTCTTTTTCTTCGTTCCGTCCCAGTTGGTAAGCTCACCATTGGAACCTCCACCACCTGTACTGATACCGCCTCTACCGCCAGCAGCAAGGAATAAATTCGCCATCAAACCTTTGGAGACCGTCATCGCATCACAGAGTTGTCGAGTACGAGTAGCGGTGAGTTCAATTTTGAAATCTGATGAGATGCCAGTCCATGATACCTTCTCTAACAGATAGGCGGCAGCTATCTTGCGTTGCTTCTCGTCGGTTGGATCGAGACCATACTCTAATGCTTCAGCAATGATGCCCCATGCAACAGCGTTGCCGGCTTCTGGCTGGAAGTCATTGTCTTTGCCATCTGCATAATCCCTGATGGCTGCGATACCATCCTCAATCCATTTGTCAATCTGCTTCGAGAAGTCTTCCTTGTTCCGCTGTATGCTCTCCCAGATTTCCTTGATTTCAGGGATGTCCAGCATTTCTCGGAGTTTTTTCTCGGCGTTTTCGGCTCTCTGATGCTCACTATATGCCTTGTTACCTGAACGGACGGCCTCAGACTCGGCTTTGCCAAGTCGCTCCTGTAGTTCCTTGATTTCTGCATCCTTCTTCTCCCGAAGTCGGGTGATGGCATTCTCGTCCATCGAAGCAATTCGCTTTCTAAGGATGTCGTTTTCTTCAGTCAATCGGCCGTTCTCCTTTTGCAGCTGCTTGTTCTGCTCAATGATGGCTCTTACATTCTGCATGGCTTTATTGTAGAGTGCCTTCCCCAGTTTAAGTATATCCTGCTTCTGGACATCCTTGGCTTGCATGAGTGCAGTCTGCATGTTTGTGAGGATGCCCTTAATCGCCTTGCGCCGTTCCTCTCTCCATTCCTTCTGTCCGAAGGCGGGGATGGGCTTACCCAATTCTTCTTTTATGGCATCCCAAGCATCCTTTACAAGTGGGTCTGTCTTTAAGGTCGGCACAATGAGTTCTTCTTCCTTGATGTCCAATGCCGCAGCATAGTTTTCCAGCTGAGAGATGTTGCCTTCCAGTTTTTCCTTACGGTACTCCTTGTTTTGTATCTCACCCTCTAACTTGTCATTCTGTTCTTCCAGGCATTCCTTTTGCTTCTTCATGTCCTGCACCTCGCCTGCCATCTTCTCCTTCTGACCTTCCAGGCGTTCATTTTCCATCTGGTTCCTGGCTATGGCATCCTTGGCCTGGCGCTCAGCCTCTAACACGGCCTTGCTCTTGTGGACACGTTCACGTTGTTCCTCACCTGGCAGCATGGCAATGTCATCACCACGCTCCAGACCGTACTTGTGCCCGACCTCGTTATAGTAGTCGGTGTGCATCTGGTAGTACGTCTTTCCTACAGCATATTTGTTTTCACCCCATACACGGGCGTATGATACACATTCCTTTTCCCTCCGTTCGACTTCTGTTTTTACGAAGTTCGAGCGGATTTCTTCAGGCAGTTTCTTCCATTCCTTATGGGAGATTACCTTCGACTTGTCGTCCTTATGCACATACTTGGCAGATGCACGACCTCTGGCTTTTGTCTTGGCAACAGGAATGGTCTGGATCTGGATATGTGGTGTGGTTTCGTCAAGATGAACATCAAAACCAATGATGTTCTCAGATCCCCATCGGTCACATGCCCAACGGTAGGTGTCCAATGCCCAGTCTTTGATACCTTGTTTCAATACAACATGGGCATTACTCTGTTGCAGGGTGAAGTCCACATCTTGATCACCAAAGGCAAGTCGGGTCAGCACATCATGGTCACCACTGACGATGATGCCGACGGTACAGTTAGGGCTATTATCGGAGATGCCCAAGGGATTGTTCTTGTCCATATAGGGCTTGAATTTAAGTTCATCTAAGCGTTTCTGCAAACGCTCATGAAGTGGCACGGGATTGGAACCAAGGGGAACGATTTCGCCTTTGCCGTTAATCTCAAAGTTAAGATGCTTGCGTGAGAAATCGTAATGGTTGTTTGTGTTCTGGTTCTTCAGACGATAGGTTTTCTCGTCCCATCCGCGACGCTCAGGCTCATAGCCTTCGGCAGCAGAAAAGGACTTTGCCGGTGCGCCGACATGGATGGCGGCACGGGGGATGTTGTTTTTAGCTTTAGACATATTATTCAATTGTTTTGAAGTTTATGTATAATTGTTTGTCGGGTCTCGGGTGGAATCTGAGTGGAGGGTTGAGGGAGAAAGTCACTCCCTCACAGATGCATTTTGCTTCTAGCTTGTGCCACATGCGGCAACACTACTGTATAGCGGCGGTCTAACCCTCGGAGAGCATAATGGGACTTTTTAAGGGAGCGCGGCGAATCTAAAAGTCCATATTATGTTATGGGATTATTCGGTAATCCCTCTCGGCGTAGCCTTTAACCCGGAGCAGGAGGAATGTCGGCTTCTACGCCGCAGTCGCCTTTCCCATACTCCACATATCGATGGAGTTTGCCACAATAGGTGCCGTTGATTCCCTCATGCGAGAGGGGACACTTGTGGCATTCCGGGTTCCTGCCATGCCAGCGTTCTTCCTGAGCCAATAGGATTGATTGCATGACAGCATCCTGTTTCGGTTCTTTCGAAGTAGGCTTCGTTTTTGGTGTTTCATCCTTGGGAATGTCGCTGGTGGGTGAAATGCCCACCACCTCCAATCCGAGTGCTTTTACAAGTAATGCGATGTTAGGATTGGCATCCTCCATCCGCATCAGAGCAGCTTCTGCCTCGGTTGGTCGTAAGGGTTGCTGACTAAGAACCATCTGGGCAATGGTGTGGCAATCGCCTTGCACTTTCTCCATCACATCAGAGATATAAAACTGGAGATTGGGAACCGCTTGCAGCGTTTCTTGCCATTTGCTGTAGTCACCCTTATCTGGAAACACGACCACAGATTTTCCTACGAGTGGAAGCAAATCGGTGGGAGTCGCTTTCTCTTTTCCTGTAGCCAGCCAAACGTAGGGAGTTGGGAAACTACTCATAATGGCGGCAGTCATTTCATCCGTCACCAATGCAACCGTCTGGGTGGGGAAGCTATTGAGCAAGTGCTCACCAAACAAGCAAGTCGGCCGACCGTCTTGGTAGTACGAACTGACATCATAGACCTTGCCTGTTTCGCGGTCCATTGTGATGATACGACCGTTGGTAATCTTATGCTCCGAATTGATATGCCAGAAAATCGGTTCGCCTTGTTCGGTTGCCCCGATGGGGTATCGCTTCATCAGAGTCTCCAGCCGTTCTTGGTCAAACCAGACGAAACCGCAGAGGTATTCAAAGAATGAACTGTTGAAGCTCGTTATCTCCACTTTCATAGGCAGCCCTCCTTCCAGTTGATTCCATGTAGCGAACAGATATGGAAGAATGTACCGATGTTGATACCGCTGACATTGCGCAGGAGGTTGTCGAACTTCTTGTCTGTCTCAGATGCTTTGTATTTCGCATTCTGCGAGCTGACCAGATGAAACAGGCTACGTCCGCGTTCACCAAGTGATGCCAAGGCTGCACCTACATGGAACCAGTCATCGTAGGTAGCCGTGATGTCGATGCCTCTGTCGGCAATGATACGGCAGCATCGCTCTACCTGCTCCATGTCGCCACCACTATATGTACAGGAACTGTGGTATGCTGGCTTCGGCTCCACCCATACCTTAGTATATAATGTAGCATCCTCATTCACATACGGCTCTGGGTCGTAGGAGATGAAGCGCATCCTGTTCACATTCTTGCATGCTTTGTCAATGATTAGTCCGCTGTTGGCGAAGTCACGTTTCAGCGCTTCGAACTGAGCCTCATGCTTATCAGGATAGGCAATGCGGAAGATGGCAAACCAGCCTTTGCCACGGATGCTACGGCCCGCATATAGTATCTGGGGGATGTTATGCCACTCATGCTTCATGTCATCGAACCAGTCGACATCCAAGTTATCTTTCTTGTCGATGTCGATACAGAGAAGGTTCGAGTGGGCCACTAGGTTTTCCGCTTTACATGTAGGAGCAAATGTGCCTGAGATGGTTGCCACAGGCAGTTGCAACTTCAGGCGCTTTTGCACATCTTCATCTGATATGGAACGGATATGCTCTATCTGTTCCTTGTACTTGTCACAGAAGAGGAAGTCGCGCAGGGAGATTTCCGTACCGACATTATCTTCTACGTTTCTATAATAGCTAATCTTTGTATCAAATAGACTTTTCATTGTTACTCTATTTTTAAGTTCGTTGTTGTAGTTGTAATTGGGGCGAAAGCCTTGACTTATAAGGCATTGACGTTACAACTTGGGTACAACCATGAGGATGTGAGTCCATGATGGAGAGGTGTGTACCTTGGTTGTAGGGTGGTTGTATGCTTATGCCCTTTATCCACAGGCTATTACTGACATCTACAACTACAACCATCATTGTTCCTTTAGTATTTTATTGACATACTGCTGAGAGACGCCGAGAACTTCGGCAAGGGCATTCTGCGACTTGATTGTGAACTGACGATTGACGGCACGTAACAAGTCAGCGTTGGTCATTGGTCGTTGCGCGGCTGCCGATCCTCGCAACAAAGGATAAATACGCTCGATATGGATGCGCGTAAAGTAATCGGCCATACGGATGGCATGTTCCATCCCCTCTTTAGTGATAACAGGCTCGTTCCAATGGTCGGACAGCAGGTGCGCCATGATAGCCAGGCGTAGCGTATGGATGTTCATCTTCTGGATCATGCCTCCGATATAGCAATCCTCCTCCGCATCGGCCCTCATGTCGTTGATGTCGGCATAGTCGGAATAAAGGCGCATTGCCTCATGAGACAACTGGAGGGTTAACGGCTGCATATTGAACAGCCTGCCAATGATGCCAGCCCAGCTCTCACGCATCTCTGGTGTCATGAACTTGCGGTCGCACCGCCTTATAAACGTGCCTTTGTCGGGATAGGCAAAGAGGAATCGTTGCGTGAAGCCGGAATCCATCAAGGCATCAGTGCCGAAGGTCTTGCCGAGCAGCTCAGGCTGTATGCCACCATTGATGCACATGGCAGGATCATCAATCAGTTTGGTTTCCTCGGACTTTCGGTTAATAGCAAAACCGACGTTTGACCAAATGGAAAGCAACTGCGACAACTCAGCCCCAACACCATTTCCACCTTTGGAATAACGGCCCAAGGAATCAATGAACGACTTCAGTTCGTCGGCCACAACTCCAATCATGTCACCCTGAGCAAGCAGGGCATTACGGGATTCTGGTGAACTGTCGCCGACTATCCGTTGATGGAATACAGGTTGTTCTCCGCTGTAGTTCTTATCTTCGTGCTTGCGTTGATCATAGACAGCCTTTTCTTCGGAATACTTGGCAAAGTTGGCTTTATCCTGCTCGCGTAATGGACGGGTAACTTCTTTGAGAGGACCAGTCTTGTTACGGCTGGGCTTACCCACCATGCAGAAAAAGTCGCATGGGTAGTTCGTATAAGGGTTGGTGACGAGCTGTGTCTTTTTCCCTGCCGCGATGCCAGCGGTGAAGAGACTGTTAACCACTACATACTCCAGCGGACATCCGTAGGATTCTGAAACAGTACGGATATACTCCTGTACTGGGTCGGAAAACCACTCAATAGGCAGCACCGGCTCAGCGAATGTTGATGCTTTCAAGTGTGTCGTTTCCTTGGGTTGATCAGATGGAGTCGGTACCGGCTCTGGAAGCACAAGAGTTGGTGCTTGCACTACAGGGGGAGTAGGTGGAACCTTATTTGTAGGCTCCACCTTCTCAGCCTCGGAGTTGATGAGGGAAAGGACGTCCGGCTGTCCATTTCCGTCAAAAGACATGATGGGTTCATCCATGGCACTCCTCCTTACATTTGTTATCACCACCTTCTATAGCAGAAGAGAAAATGTCCATCACCTCTTTCTTGGAATAGAGGTTGCGTCGGCCCATCTTGTGTTTCTTGATGAGACCCTCGTTCTCCTTTCGCCATAGCGTCGTGTAGGTGATGCGCAGCATGTCGCACACCTCTTCACGGGTTAACCACTCGCCTTCTTCTTCGGAAGGTTTCTCATAAAAGCCGCGCTTTGCGCAGACCTCTTCTACAATCTCAGTGACAACCTGCCTGAGGTCATCCATCTGAAGCATTACAAAATTACCGTGCATATCATTAAATTTTTTGTTTTCTTGCCGCAAAGGTAGTGTAATGCCATAGGGTGTTGCCTTGGTAAAAAACAGCACGATTTCTACCAAGTCAAAATTAACAAATAAGGGTCTTTATTTAACAGTTCAACACTGAAGGAACGAAAAAAGGATGCCCGAAGTGAGCATCCTTGTAAGTTTAGTTGATATTGGGATTGATTGCAGATAGCAGACGAAGTTTTATGCCTGTCGCATACTTTCGTCCTCGTCTTATCTGAGCATCGGAAACATCAAGATTACCACTGTTATCTTCTGACACGATGGCGTTATAAACAGCCTCGGCCCAGTTAAAGCCTTTACTAATGTGGTAGTCGGGGAATTTCTCTCTCATAGCTGCATGGAAGGTGCGATAATTATAATCGCCGTTTGTGAGGCCACCTTTTACCAATGCCGCGAAGATATAAGGTAAGATGATGTCTGCATCATCGACTTGTTTCCACTCAGAAAGCACCTTCTGAATCTCACCAATAAGAGTAGTGGTATCTTCTGAAGGTAGCATTTCCTCCAATAGAACATATGTACTCTTCCTTCCTCTGCGACCTTGTACTTCTATCAGGGCTGCATCTATGACCTGCTTGGTTTCACCTTTCTTCAACTTCTGGGTTACTTCCTTCCATTGGCTCTTTGAATAGCGGGCCTTGTCGATACTTGCACCGATGAGGGCTTCCACACATCGCCTTCCGATAAGCTTCTCCCAATAAGGGCTTTCCGGCTTCAGGAAAGTCTGGGATATAAGGTCGGCAGCATGAAGAAATCCATTGTCGAAGATGATCCAATAATAAAGGCTGAACAGATAAGGGTTCTTGTGAAGCAGTCGCTCACGGATAGCTTCATTGTTGAGGGAAGAGTCAAGCATTTCGGACAAACGTCCCTTCAAAGGGTTCTCATCGCTCCCCATCAGACTTTGTTGGTAGTGCTTATTGCCAGGGAACAAGGAGGCTACGATTTTCATCATGCCTTTCACACCTTTGGTCGAAAACATCTCCATCAGGAAGAAGAAGTTGGTCTGTATGAAAGTCATGTCGCCATCGTAGGCTTTCTGGAACGTATCTGTAAACTCCTTATACTCTTCTGGATGGTCATAGTGCCATCGCCGAAGGGAAAGGATGTTCAGCTCATCTGTCGTTATCTCGACTACCTCCTGCTTACGGTTCTGCTTATAAAACCGCCTATATTCTTGGACAGCATCCATGATTTCCTGTGCGTCTGGCCTCTCGACTTTATCCGCTATGGCATCAGCCAATCGGTCTTCACCATTGTCAAATAGAAAATAATAGCACAAGCAATATACAGAAGCATCACCAGACTCGACAGCCTTTGTGTACAGTTTATCTAAATCAAAGCCATCCTCTGACGAAACGGAAACAAGATTGGTGATGGCCGATTGCAGCGGTTCCGCATTGCCATCACCAAGGTCTAAGATATTCTGATGGTATGGTTTCTGCAACTGCCCTTCCAAATCCTCCTTGAACTTGGCATAGACTTCTGCGTGGGCTTCTTTCCACTCTAATAGCATCTTCTCTTCCATGAATCCGCAATATATTAGATGGCTTCCAATTCGGGTAGTATTACAGGTTCTTCGCGGTGCTCGTTATGGAGAAACATAATATAATATATAGGAAGGTAAGTGACACCTTTCTTCCTGAAAATCTCCCGTTCATTAGAAAAGACGATTGCATGATTTATACCGTAATCGGGCGTTTCTAGGAATTTGGTAAGCGCACTATGATCAGTATAGTCCTTTCCTGATTTTATCTCTAAGGGAAGCACCGTCAAATTATCGTGGTCATCTACAAGAAAATCCACTTCACCCTTTTTCTTGTTATCATAATAATGCAATTTGAAGCCATGTGCGGCAAGTTCCTGAGCGATCACGGACTCATACACTGTACCAAGATTGATACTTTTGATGTCTTGCAGAACAGCATTCACATTCAATCCATACAGAAGATTTGTCAACAGTCCTACGTCATTGAGATAGAGCTTAACTAGCTTCTTTTGATCAGACTCGGCAAGAGGAAAACGAGGATTGCTGATAGCAGACACTTCCAAAGCAACGCCAGAGTTGGTTAGATATTCAAACTCATCTGCATAATCGGAGAAAGTTTTGCCTTTCTTGTTTTCTATATTTTTATATACAACGCGCTTCTTCTTGTTTTCCAAGATGCTGGGGATAAGGTCGTAAATCTTGCGAATCTTAAGTTTATGTTCCTCATCATATTGTGAAGCGTCAATGCGATAGAGATTGTGTATGTCCCTATGTGTCTGCCTGACGCGAACCATATTCCGGTCAGCCAGATAATTGTTGATGGCTTCAGGTAACCCACCTACAAGCAGATAATATTGGAAACGCTTCAACAGAATGTTATGTGTACTCTCATCCAAGGACTCTTCATGACTGAAGTGTTCCCGTATGTTCTCTATCCATTCCTTGCCGACACCTGTGGCCCAAAGGAACTCCTCAAAGTCAAGAGGATACATCTGCTCAATAGTCACACTTCCAAGGGGCACAGAAGGTGTTTCCGACAAAGCAACACCTAACTGGGAACCACTTGCTATAAAACGATAGCGCGATTCCCCGTTGAGGAACTTCAGCATCGTCATCAAGTGAGGATAGCTTTGTATCTCATCCAAAAAAACCAGCGTATCGGTTTTGTCGCCCAAGGGGGAGGAATAGAAGTTGCTCAACCGCATATAGAGGTCGTTGGTTGTATGAACATCAGCGAAAACCTTATCACCTTCGATGTCTTCTTTGAGGTTGATTTCAACAAAATGTCGAAACAACTTTTGACCAACATAGCGGATAAGATAAGACTTACCTATCTGTCGTGCACCATTAACAAGCAGAATCTTATTTGGCTCTTCCAAAAGGAAACTTTCCAGGAATGAAGTGAATTTACGTTCAAGCATAACAATGTCATTAAAATTTCGCTGCAAAATTACAATAAAATCTTTATTCAGCAAAGAAAAATCCACTTATTCCACAATTTTAGCAATAATTTTGCCAACTTATTCCGATTTTACCACCGCAAACATACCCACTTATTCCATTTTTAACACCATAAATATGTCCACTTGTTCCGTTCTACGCTTTATAAGTTGGCGCTATCTCGACTTTTTTGCCAGATTGCGCCAAGTTGTAACCTATTTAGAAGCCTCTTCCATCAGTGCTGCACGTTCTTCCTCACTCATGTTCTTCAGCATTTCGAGTAGTTTGTCCTTTTGTTCGGTAGCGTTCTCTTCTTTGTTTTCTTCTTCGTCATCTATCACTTTGAGCAAATACGAATTATATTCCAACATTTTCTTTAAAGGGTATGGGCCAATGTATTTTGAGGTTATGTCTCCACTATCACTATGCCCCATACCGCCTTGTATGTATCTATCTGGCACATTACCAGTGCTGGTCAAATTGGTGGCGAAGCTATGACGAGCCCAAGTAGGAGTCAGCGGAGCTTTTATATCCAACAGCTTTGTGACTTTTTTCATGTGGTTACGGATATACTTGTTGTAGCGTTGTACTACCCACATTTCTTGTTCGGCTGTAATAAACTTGCTCATAATGGGGAATACACGCTGGCCAAGCTTGGGCTTGTTGGCATGTCTATCGAGGATTTCTTGAATCTCATGCGTAACGGGGAAAATGACCTCGCTGCCATTCTTATTGCGTCCCTTTGTCTTGTGACGATGAAATCTCATTTGCTTGCCTTCAGTGGCAAAATACCAATCGTCATATTCCAGACGGAGAGTATCTGCCAGGTTCTGACCATTGCCAAGGTACATGAACAGAAGTAGACCAAGGTCACGGAATATTGCATCCTTTTCTTTCGGAATGAATAATTCCTTTCCGTTTTCGTCTTTCGCCTCCCCTTTTTCCCAAAACTCGTATAGCTGTTTCCAGACGACTGGCCCTACAAAATAACCTTTCCGACTTTCCATTAGATTGTAGCCGGTATTTTTGAACATTTCTTTTGTGTTACCTTTTATCAGTCCACGGTCAATAGCAATGTTGACAATAGTTCGGAATGTTCGCATCAACAGTCCTATGTAAGAAGAACTCTTCTCTTCGTCTTCCAGTTTCTTTCTCCATTTCATTACAAAGTCATGGTCTATATCAGAGAATGCCACTTTGTCACCATTATCCTTGATAAACCGATTCATCACATCTCGGCCAACTCGGGCAGACCCGACACTATCTTCATCCTTTTTGTTTTGGCGATATTCCTCCCAAATTTTATAGATGCTGGAATCTCCGTCTTCCCTTCCCTGATAGAGGTCTTGAAGTCGTTTAATGGAGAAACGCCCTTCATCTACAAGTTGGTTGGTCATATCCTTGATTTTCTCCATTAAGGCTTTCAGATCATTCCGTTCTGCCAGTTGGATTCTTCTACCTGTTTTCTCATAATCGCAGAGTTGAATCCACTCTTCCATCGTGTATTTCTCGCCAAGTCTGAGAAAAGCCTTCTTCCCTTCATGCGCGATTCTTACAACAACTGGTAAGGGCTGACTATAATCGCCAGCCTTACGGATGTCAAGCGTCAATGAACCAAAAACACTTCCATTGGAAGATGTGAATTTGGCCAAACATTTCTCGCCTCGGCTGCTTTTTTGCTTGTCGTTAGAAGCCGAAAGGTGACCTTCTGTAACCTTTTCCTTTTTTGATTTCATAATTCAAATGTCTATAATATCCTTATTTTATAGGGCCTTCAGATTATAGTCTGGGGGTATTTGGGGTGACCTTCAGGTGACCTTTTCTCCCGAAAACTGCTGCAAATTTACTACATTTTCTGCAAACCACAAAATTTGTAACTCATTTATTTATCGACATTTAGGATTTTTTGAAATTCCATAAAATAACCATGGAAAAGACTCATAATCTGGAGGTCCCAGGTTCAAGCCCTGGCTGGTCCACACTAAAAATCAAGGAGTTACGCAAATCGCGCAACTCCTTTTTTCATGTCTGCGTAAACAATGCGTAAACAAACGGCTTTAGTTGGCGATTTGAGCTCAAAAAATCTTATCGAGTTTCATAGAGTGTTTTATCCATTCGTTATTATACAGGAGACATTGATTTTTGCATAAAAAAGGACATCGATAGATTAAACAGGAGGGAAGCTACTAGATATATAACTCATATTTTATTTCAGTCAGCAATTATAAAAAGGAAGTTGTTATCCTTAATGCATTACATCTATTTCAGTATTGGTATTTTAGACAAGCTAGCGCCATAGCTGATTTCTCGCTCTCTCATCAACTGCCTGTTTTTGACAATTTACAATGTATCGTCTGACCCGAGCTTTGATTGCATATACTTTCGGGCTTGTAACGCCTTCAAAACTTGACAACAAACTAGACCATTTGGCTGCTTCTATGTCACCAAATGTCGTATTCTCACCATAGACGCTGATGCCAGAACGGAGATTTAACCAATCAATTTGGAAAAAATCATCTGGAGTTTTAATATACTCGATATAATCTTTAATAAATATGTCATACAAATCATTAAAAATGCCTCTAGAAATTAGTACAATTTGTTCTGTATGTTTTCTATCTCCAAGGCTCTGATTAAATTGTTTTTTCAAAAAAGCTTTTGCTTTTTCTGTTCCATTCTTTACGTTCATAAATAGAGCATTTTCCCATTTATCTTCTAGGTTAACACGATAAATAGAATCTGACCGAAAAAAATTTAGAACATCTTCTACGGCTGGTTCAATTCCTTCAATCACCCAAATCTGAGATAGATTTGAATCTGGTACTTTGTTGTCCTCAACTGCAGATTTGATATAGTCAACTAAGAAATGAGGATTGTTATGTAAAAGCAACAATAATCCTTTGAGTTCATAATCAAAGTATTTGTATAGCCTTACTTGTTGAAGATATGTATCCTGTATAGTTGCTTGAGAGTTATAGTCGTCAAAAATAAATTCAGAATTATGATTATATAACATAATCCTTTTCCCATTCTTGTTCAATGAAAGAATCTGAATCAAGATACTCTCTATGATACAAGGATCTAGTGCCATCAACTTTCTCAGATTTGAAAGGACAATTGTTGTTCCTGTTGAACATCCATTAATTGCATCCAGAAGTATTGGCAAATCATCTTTTGCCAAAAATGAAATAGGAATGAATTCAAAGTATTTAATAATCCATTCTGACCTCATATTATAATCATCTGATTGAATAATCATCATAATTCTTTTTGCTTTTATGGGAGAATTTAGATGATTTGCAAATAGAGCAATCGGAAGAAAATCTTGGAAATTGTGCTGGATGATTCTTTTAAGGAAATAGCATCCTAAATTAAAATTGCTCTCAAATGCTAAACTGACAATATAATTTAAGGAATCCTTTATGCCATGAATGTCCTCTACACTTTTATAGTTGGCTAATGAAGCATATTTAGTTAAAAAGGAATCATAACTTTGCTTTGTTTTATAAACAAAATTCTTTTTAAGTTCCAATTGCTTATACTTATAATATGCATCAATATCTCTGTAATCGCATTGGTCCTTATCCCTTAGCCTATCCCATGTCAGAAGTACGTAGAACTTGTATTCCTTGCATCTATATTTCATACAATAGAAATCATAATCCCTTTTGGGCATACCATTTCTCTTCGCCCATCTAATGTATTTCTGAACACAAAGACAATCTTCAAAAGATTTTGAATTCAAATGTTTCTCTATTATTTCAAGGATAAAAGGAATGTCATGTTTGGGTAGCTTATTATCTCTTCCCCATGACGATGACATATAGTTCTTAAGCAACCAGGAGAATCTGTCTGAAGAGTAATATCTGTCAATTGTAGCCCAAATTCTTTCTCTTATTTTGAATATAGACTTGAGAGCTGGTACAGGATATTGATATAAACTATACGAGTTTCTGTCAAATGCGGGCCCAGAATAATTTGTATTAAATGCTAAAAAGAGTTTTGCGATATACCATATAATCTGTTGGCACAAAACATCTCCCTTTTCAACTTGTTCTATCACATAATTGAGTAATTCCGCTTGACGGTAATGAGAAAATTCATTGTCATAATGACGATACATGAATTGCTCGTTAATGTGTTGCATTAAATTTGAAGCTGAAGATGGTTTCCTTCGAACATATTCGAATGACAGTTCAATAGCACTGCTCAATTCTTTTCCAGCAAACATGAATAGTTTACTTGATAAATCAAGAACACCATCTACGTTGGAATTTAGGACTACGTGGTTTTCGTCTTTTTCAAAAGAATAATTATGCGAAGGACATGATGGTATTGCAAAAATAGTTTCACTAATATATGCCAAAGTTTCATCTAACAAATAAGGCCAAAAGTCAGACAGAAGCAATGTCTTTATTTTAGAATCGTGAACAGAGTTGTAATAGATAAGTAAGTCAGGAGATACGGCTTCTTCAATAGTATCTGGTCCACAAGTATTGTTGACGAGAATAATACAATCTCTAAATCTCTGATAATGTGACGCATAGAATTTCTCAAACAGAATTTCAAGTGATAACAACCTCTCTTTTATGAATGCTAAATAGAATAAGTACATACACAAGTTCTGTTCACTAACCTTAGCGTATGTATTTTGGGGCAAATCCACTATCTCATGCCTATTCAGAACGTCGATACACTCAGTGAATTCAGATTGGCTAATTCCAAATGAATTTAAAACTATTTCAAATTCCTCATTTTCCTCAAATTTCAGTGGAGAAAAGAATGCTATAATACCAGCACACTTTTTCAGTTTTTTCTTATCTTTGTATTGTACGCTGTCAATTATAGTCCCATAGTATGCGTCAAATAATGCAGAAACATCATTTAATGACTGCAAATTCTGTTCCTCTATTGCAAGTTTGCCTGCCATCATGGCAATTCTGGGATTTCCTTTTGAAATTGTACTAATTTTATTGAGATACATTTTGTTTTCGATACCGAAGCCTAATCTGACTATTTCGGAAATCTGTTCTGAGTTCATTAAATTGACCTGCAATTCAAAACAATTGTGGGGATAGCACATTGTTTTCGCTTGTTCAATTGCATAGTCCCTAACAGTCATTACAATTTTTAGTTTTCCTTTTCTAATTGATGAATAAAAACCAATAATAGAATTAAAACTACTAACCCTATTTATGTCGTCCACAAAAACAATATTGTCGCTATTTATGTTTATATTGCATGTAAGATCTGTTAACAGTTCCCCACCTTTGTATGATATACAATATGCGTGATAGGTCGGATTTTCTTTGCAATAATCTATAATTGCCTGAATTGCAAGTTTTGTTTTTCCGACACCAGGAGCACCGTGTAAAAGTACGAAATCATAATCCCTTAAACTTGTCTTTATCGTTGTTAGTTCCTGTTCACGATAGAGGAAAGTATTTGATAATGGTGCAGCAATAGCCCCGGCAGCATTGTCATATTCTTGAACAAAATTATCAATTGTCACAATCTGTCCCGTATCTACGTGAAGTCCTAAACATCTATAGATTAAATCTTTATGATGAACAAATAGTTCTCTGGCCAATCGGCTGCCGTCATATATTTGATAAGAAGCATGTGCGTTCTCTGCGTACTTTTGAATGGCAATAGCCTCTGTTTTGCTCAGTTTGTAATTAGCAAACAGGATTATACATTTTAGTTTTGAACTTTCTATATCATTTTCTATTAGGCACTTTTCAAAATCTTCAATAAGTTTCTTTTCTCTTTTGGTCTCGTTCGTTGAATATTCTACCATTAGATATTTGCCATCATGCGTAAGAATAAAGGTGTCTGGGGTTCCCTTTGTAGTTTTTTGCTTGCCATATTGGCTTCCTGTACATACAAAAGCATTATAGTCACAATCTTTACTAATCAAGAACAAATCACCCAGCTCCTGAAAAGCTGCTTGATTCATTGCTATAATTGCGTTTTCTACTTCTTGCAAATTCATAATTACTCTTTTTCTGCAAAAATACGCAATAATTGTAAGATAAACGCCTATTTAAGTCTATTTCTGATAAAAAAAAGGCAAAATCTATACTTTATCCGATATTTTTTGTAAATTTGCAATCAAATACTGAATATTTTATGGCAAATAATGAAAAAACAGGGACATTAAATCGCATTCGAGTTGTCCTCGCAGAACAAGAAAAGACTAATCGCTGGCTGGCTGAGAAGCTTGGCAAAACCGAACATACTATTTCTCGGTGGTGTCACAACAAGTCCCAGCCTTCGGTGGCACAGTTGAATGAGATCGCTAACGTCCTGAATGTGGACGTCCGTACTTTGATGAATTCTAATTTGTAGTTAAATATGGCTATAACATATAAATTCTCAGGACATGAGTCGTTCCCCTGCAAGTCTCTTTGGCTTAAGAAGGGATATGATTTTGTTGCGAACGATGTTGATGTATGCACTCTTTTGACTATATTGAACAGAAAATAAAATGACTGAAAATGGATAAAAAGACATTAGAATTTGTGACATATTGTATAGGAAAACTTTCCGTACTGCTTCAACTGCCACAGAAAGAAATATACAAACGGCTGAAGACATCGGGCATATTGTATGACTACATCGTACCCTCATACGATGTGTTGCACACATTCAGTTCCCGCTATCTGATGGAAGATTTAACCGAGTATATGAGGGAGAAAGGAGTGCTGCCGGCATGAGACTTTACCATTCATCAAACATGAGCGTTGAGCATCCTGACACAGGGCATTCACGCCTGTATTTAGACTTCGGGCGTGGATTCTATCTTACCTCGCTGCACGAACAGGCTGTGAGGTATGCCCAGCGTTTCAAAAGAAGGGGTCAGCCTGCTTGGCTTAATACCTATGAATTTACTTGCGACGAAACGCTTTGGAACATAAAACGTTTTGAAAGCTATGACAAGGAATGGCTTGACTTTGTTGCTGAGTGCCGTGAAGGACAGGACACAGGAAACTATGACATGATAATTGGCGGCATCGCAAACGACAGAGTAATTATCACACTTGACAGGTATTTTACCGGCGAGATTTCCCAAGAAGAGGCTCTTGGATTACTGAGATTTGAAAAGCCTAATATCCAATACTGCATACGCACAGACAGAATGTTGCAGGAGTGTCTAACATTTATTGGGAGTGAGCAACTATGAGTGACGAAAGCAAACAGATATTGAGAAGTTCCCAATGTGCCAGAATCATTATGTGCATAA